>OGOQ01000322.1_pt1 | contig 52330 bp, 46 predicted proteins | sample 1552691 | NCBI WGS metagenome assembly OGOQ01 (sample SAMEA2580209, study PRJEB22360) | human gut metagenome | biome: human gut; feature: human-associated habitat; material: faeces | place: Denmark | collected 2008/2010
GCTGGAAAGCCAGTATTTACAAGGCTTTGAGAAGATATAAGGAGATAAAATGAGCAAGATAAAAGTGTTATTCATCTGCCACGGCAGTATTTGAACATTTTCCGGAAACCTATGATTTTATCACAAATATAAGAAAGAAACTGGAAAAATTAACATTAAATTATCATGATTGAAGAGAGTTTTTGCCATAGTACAATATTTTTATATTAATATTTCGAAAAGGTGGAAATCAAGATGAAAATTGAAACAAAAGATCAGATAAACAGAGCTTTATACGAAGCAAATGCAATCAGTGAAGTATTAGGTTGTGCTATGGAAAATGAAACTTTGGAATTGGAAGATTCTTATAGAATATGTATTAATTTAATTCAGGAAAGAATTTTGTTGGTAAAAAGGTTATTGAATGAGGAGTGAGAGAAGATATGAAATTTTTTAAGATGGAAAAATGGGGAAAACGTTCATTTTCTCTTGCATTTATTTTATCTATTTTTTCAATAATCATTGTAGCGTATGTTGTGAAAATTTCGAAGGAATCATGGAATTATAAAATAGATGAAACACAATGTTACAAAAAAGAGGGAATAATAGAAGAAATTCAAAATGGAAAAAAGATTCAAAATGGAACTATTCTTAAATTTATAAAAATTAAGAATGGGGATAATATTTGTCTATTCAGAAAAAATGGAGAATGGAATGAATATCCTAATATTTCAAATAAAGAGCTAAGTAATATACAGAGAGGAAAATTGATTACATATTTAAAAGATAAGCAAAATAAAATAGACAATTACAATATAGCTTATCAAATACAAATAAATAAAAAAACTTATTTTCCTATTAAGCAAGTAAAAAAAGCAGAAACATGGAATTATGTAAAAGATATAGGTGTAATTGCTTTTTTGGCAATAATCTCAATTTCAATGATTGGTCTTACAATTTATTTTTATTGGTTGGCTGATACTGAGGATATGTATATTAGATAAAGACGAGTGAGGTAAAGAAACAAAGCGAAGCTGAGACGCCGTAGGGCAGTTCTTTACGGAACGTAAATGGATTGAATAATAAAATTGTTTTAGAGGACTTAAGGACTGCAAGGATTAAGTCCTCTTGTTTGATTTGCAAAAGAAACTATAATATGGTATAATAAATATGCACTAATTTAGGCATTGAATTAGGTTGGCTATTGGATTTACAACATCAAAGATGATGTTGTAACATTGTTTGAGGTTATGATTTATTCAAACAATAATTGGGATTGGACTAAATATTAAGTTTAGCTATTATGGAATTGTTAGATATAGAAAAAGGATAGATAGAGTATACTTTTTTTTCGTATAAAAAATTGGAATCGGAAAGAACATATGTTTTAATATGTTCTTTTTTTGTTATGGAATGAAAAAAACACTTTTATCAATTGGGTATTAAGAAAGGAGGAAAAGATTATGAAAAAAAGAATCATATTATTAAAAATAAAACCCAATAAAAAACATGAAATTTGTCAGAACAAGAAAACTATGCACAAAGACAAATAAACTCAGTTCGTAAAGGTGTGGAATTAATGGATGAATATGAAAAGGAAATTATTAGCGGAAGACAAAAGAATGTAAAAAGACCGATGTATTCATTATTATTTGAGGCGTTTACGCATAAATATTTATCTGAGAAGAAAACGAGAACTCAATTCATGGATCGAGGATTATTTGAAAGCGATAAAACATATAGAAAGTTATTAACAGGAGGATATGCTAATATAACAAAAATTGATACAGCTTTAATTCTTAGGGTATGTTTAGCGTTGTTAATGTCAAAAGAAGAAAGTTATATTTTTTTCTATTGGTGTGGATGGAATTTATGGAAAAATAAAGATTTATGGATGGAAAGATTTATTTTAGAAAAATTTGGGAGAAAAGAAGGATTGGAAAGATTGACAGAATTTGATAAAAAATGTAAAGCTTATGATTCAATTTGCAAGGCGGATAAAATTCTTCGTGAAAATGGAAGAAGGGGAATGTTTATCAATTGTAAAGAAGCTGAGGAAGAAGCAAGGAAATATTTGGAGTTAGAAGAATAAAAAATTGACGGATTGACCGATATTGTCGGTCAATCTTTTTTTCGATAAGCAAATTATAATATATATAACAACTGATCAGATGTTAATAATTGTTTTGAAGAAAAGGAGAAAAAACATGAAACCCACAGAAGTAATAATCAATGCAGAAGCAACAATTGGAACCAATCCGCTACTGGTAGATGTAAAACCATGTTATATATATGTTGATGGTCATAAGTCAGATGACATTGAAGGATATCGTTATATTGTCGCACTGCCAGATCATCAATTCGAGAAATTAGGAGTAAAAATCCTTGGAGAATGTCTAATAGATAAACCAGAAACGGGATATATACCAGTTGAATTTGAAAAATTGCAAATGCATATGTACTGGAAAAATGGAACGTATGACGTTACTGCAAGTGCATTATTGATCAAAGAGGTAACAGATTAATTGATTGCGAGGGAAGTATCCAGAATAGGATTCTTCCCTTGCCATTGCACATAGGAAGTATTACCTATGTGCAATTAATGTAGCATGTAGCAAGTAGAAAGGAACATGAATGGACGGAAGAAGTCAGTCAAGAAAGTATCAGTTAACAATTAATTCTCCTAAAGAACATGGAATATCAGATGATTTGATATTGGATATATTGGAGAATATGCTGACATTAGATTATTTCTGTTATTGTTATGAAATTGGAAATGAAAAAGCAAGGGAACATATACATATATTTATCTATTCGCATTCTCCAATTCGATTTGGCACAATAAAAAATAAATTCCCAGTTGCACATATAGAAAAAGCTTATGGAACAGTAAAAGAGAATCGTGATTATATAGCAAAACAGGGCAAGTGGAAACAAAGTGAAAAATCAAAAACTTCTATAGAAAATAGCTTCTATGAATGGGGAGAGTGTCCAACAGAGAATGAAGAAAAAAATCCTGATCAATCAGAAGTTATTAGGATGATAGAAGATGGAAAAACCACATTGGAGATTATTCAGAAAAAACAAAAATATATATTTAAAGGAAAAGATATTGATAATTTAAGGGAAATATTTCAACGAGAAAAATTTTTAAGAAAAATAAGAAATATAGAAACGATATATATTTTTGGAGAGACAGGCGTAGGTAAAACTAGATTGGTCTATAAAAAATATAATCCAGACGATATATGTAGAATAACCAATTATAGGAATGGGAACATAAGTTTTGATTCATATAGAGGACAGAAAATATTAGTATTCGATGAATATCGAAGTCAGATAGCGATATCAGAAATGTTATGTTATTTAGATATTTATCCAGTACAATTGCCTGCAAGATATATGGATAGAACAGCATGTTATGAGAAAGTTTATATATTATCAAATCTTGGGTTAGAAGAACAATATAGAGATGTTCAGAATAAAAGTCCTGAAACATGGAATGCGTTTATTAGGAGAATCTCAAAAATAATTGAATTGCAAGAGAAAGATATAATGGTGGAGTATGATAAGGAGATGTATAAGCTATGAATGAGAAAAAAGAGGTAACGAAAGGAAACATAAATAGAAAGAGAACATATCAATATTTAAGTACATTATGGAAAAACGTAAAGAAAAAAAAGAAATATATATTGTTATATATAATTATTGCAATAATAGTACACATGTTGATTGATTATTTATCTACACAAAAATATATATCAGTATGGAAATACTTGTCGTATCAAATATATTATTGGCTCGCTAATATAGTAGTTGTAGGAGTTTTGGTTTCAAAATGGAGTGGATATCTTGAAGATGAGAAGTATTCAAAAGCGTTTCAGATGATCGGATTAGTAAATTATGTAGGAGAATCGCCCATATATATAAATCAGAAAGTGAAAGATAAAAATTACTTAACAGTAACTTTTAATACTGTTGGAATAGCGATTGAAAAATGGAAGGACAAAAAACAAGAAATCGAGAGTGCATTAGACATATCCATTTCAAAAATAAAAATCGGCAATAAAAATACAGAAATTATAATAGAAGGAATCAAAGGAAAATTTGATTACAGTATGCCGATTTACTGGAAAAATTCATATTTAACCCCAAGAAATAGTTTAATTCTTGGGGAAAGTATGGGAAAACAAATATCTGTCGATTTAGATGTATATCCACATATCTTATTAGGCGGTTCGACAGGGTCAGGGAAAACAAACTTATTGAAGCTGTTATTGATGCAATGTATTAAAAAGGACTATGTTGTATACATTGCAGATTTTAAGGGAAAAGTTGATTTTTCATATAAATGGGATAAATATTGCCATTTTGTAACAACAATTGAAGATGTAATAAGTAATCTAGATAGTATTTGTAAAGAGTTGTTGGATAGACAAATAATATTTGGGAGTAAAGGATATAAAGATATCGACATCTACAATGAACGAGAAGAAAATAAACTACAGCATATTGTGTTCGCATGCGATGAAGTTGCAGAATTGATGGATACGACAGGATACAATAAGGAAGAAAAGAATAAGATTGCGATAGTGCAAAGAAAATTGAGTATGATTGCAAGACTTGGTCGAGCATTTGGGATTCACTTATTGCTTGCAACTCAAAGACCATCAGTAGATGTTATTAATGGTGCTATAAAGAACAATATTTCTGCCAGAATCTGTGGAAGAGCAGAGAAAACATTATCACAAATTATATTAGATAACATAGATGCTAGTGACATGATTGATCCTGATATTCAAGGAATGTTTGTGAATCAGGATGGAGAAGTTTTTAAAGCATATTTATTTAAAGATGATTGTTTAGATAGGAGTGATGATTCATATGGGAAAGAATATAGTCCCTATTTCTGAAAAATATTCACTAAGTATAACTCAGGCATCAGAATATTTTGGAATAGGGCAAGGAAAGTTGCGTTGGATTATTGAAAATCATGAGGGTGCAGATTTTATCTTGCGTAATGGTGCTAAAACGCAGATTAAGCGGAAAAAATTTGAAAAATTTTTGGATGGTGTAGAAAGTATTTAAGATATAGAAAGTGAGTCTTTGTCATGATATAATGGGTAGGTACTATGGCAGAGACTCTCTTTTTTTAAGGAGAGATTCATATGAGTTTGAAAAGAAGAGACAACAAAAATAGGATTTTAAGAGATAGAGAGAGTCAATGCAAAGATGGACGTTATCGTTATACATATTATGTGTCTGGAAAACAAAAATGCCTTTATAGTTGGAAATTAGAGAGAACGGACAGACTTCCCAAAGGAAAAAGAGAATGTGTTGCCTTAAGAGATCAAATTGCAGAGCTTAATAAGGTACAGAGTCAAGGAATCGCTTATCATGGCGGTGGAATGACTGTATTGGAATTGGTTGATAAATATATCTTACAGAAGAAAGGTGTAAGATATACAACACAAGTAGGATACAGAACAGTAATAAATATATTAAAGAAAGACGAATTTGGAAGTAGAAGAATTGATACTGTAAAATTATCAGATGCTAAGATTTGGTTAATTGGTTTACAAGATGGCGGAAGAGGATATAGTTCAATTCATAGTATTCGAGGAGTCTTAAGACCTGCATTTCAAATGGCGGTAGACGATGATTTGTTATTGAAGAATCCATTTGAATTTCAATTAGCAACAGTTGTTGTGAATGATTCTGTTACTAGGGAATCTATTACAAGGAAACAAGAACGTCAGTTTTTGGAATTTGTAAAGAATGACAAGCATTTTAAACGATATTATGAGGGAATTTATATTCTTTTTAAAACAGGAATGAGAATTTCTGAATTTTGTGGTTTGACAATGGATGATATTGATTTGAAAAATAAAAGGATTGTGATTGATCATCAATTGCAACGGACGAATCAAATGCAGTATGTAATTCAGAAACCCAAAACAGACAATGGAAATCGAATGATTCCAATGAGTAAGGAAGTGTATGAATGTTTTGAAACGATCATTAACAATAGAAAAAAGCCGAAGACAGAATTTGTTGTAGATGGAAAGAAAGGTTTTTTATATTTGGATAAGAATGATCGACCAATGGTTGCGATGCATTGGGAAAAGTATTTTCAACATATCAGGGAAAAGTACAACAAAATTTATAAAATTCCTATGCCGAAAGTAACACCGCATGTATGTAGACATACATATTGTAGTAATATGGCAAAATCAGGGATGAATCCAAAGACATTGCAGTATTTAATGGGGCATTCAGATATTGGCGTTACATTAAATACATATGCACATTTGCAATACGATGATGCAAAAAAAGAGTTAAATAAATTACACAGATCCAAGCATAAAAAAACGGCAGATATCAGCGATGATAAATTATAAAAAAGCATGGTATTTTATCATTGGTTTTATCATGGCTAGAAGCTAAGTTATATGAAGATTCATAAAGAAATGAAAAATGACAAAAAATATTTAAGATGCTTGGAAAGTGCGTAAATAAAGGAAAAACTCACAAAAATTCATAAAACGTGATAAAAAGAAAGAGGTTCAAATAATGATAAAAATACTATTTGTATGCCACGGCAATATCTGCCGAAGCACTATGGCCCAATTCGTTTTCCAAGATATGGTAAATGATCAAGGTCTAAAAGACAAATTTTACATCGACTCTGCCGCAACGAGCAGAGAAGAAATTGGCAATACGCCACATCATGGAACAGTCAATAAACTAAGACAGGAAGGAATCCCAGTCCTAAAACACCGAGCCATCCAGATGACAAAACAAGATTACGAAGAATATGATTATATCATTGGCATGGATGCATGGAATCTAAGAAATATGAATCGTATCACAGGCGGTGACCCAGATGGAAAAATTCATCTATTATTAGACTATTCCAAACATCCAAGAGACATCGCAGATCCGTGGTATACAGGGAATTTTGATGATACATACAGAGATGTAGTGGAAGGATGCAAAGCATTTTTGGAATATCTAAAACAAGAAGAACTATAAAAAGGAGAAACAAAAATATGAAGGTCGTAATATTAAATGGAAGCCCAAGAAAAGGCGGAAATACAGAAATCATGGCAGAAACATTTGCCAAAGCAGCAGATAAACATGAAGTAGAAATCTTAAATATCGCACCAATGAACATCAAAGGATGTCTAGGGTGTAAATATTGCTATGCGCATCAGGGAGAATGTGTGCAGAAAGATGATATGTCAAAAGTCTTACAAACATTAAAAGATGCAGATATGGTAGTCTTTGCATCTCCAATCTACTGGTTTGACATCACAGCCCAGCTAAAAACTGTTATTGACCGATTATATGCATGTGGAAGTACAGGATTCCATTTCAATAAAACAGCATTATTATTAAACGCAGGAGCAGATCATGTTTTTGATGCAGCGATCGCTCAGTATAAGGCGATGACATCTTACTTAAAATGGGAAGACAAAGGAATCATCACAGCTCCGAACATGGTAGAGAAAGGTACGATGAAAGAATGTCCAGAGCTTGAGAAAGTGAAAGAATTAGCGAAAAATTTATAAGAGAAATTTGAAAATCACTGAAATTCTGTCATATGTTTCCGATACCACAAAGGCATTAGATTCCTCTGACACTGATGATTTTCTCGTTCTTTAATCCCAATCGTATTGAAAAAGTCTTTCCATAGATCAATAAACGGATCGTCTGTCTGAATGGACAGCCGGTCCATTTCTTCTTTTGAAAGTGTTGTTAAATAATAATCTTGATCTGCAGGATGAACGACAGCAATGAAGCGTTTGTCATCAATGATCATCCAGTTTTCAGAAGGCAGACGATCAGAAAAATGTGGTGCAACCAGAGTCAATACATTACTCTTTGGCTCAATATGACTTACCAACACATCCCCAGGCATATTCGCAAATCGGATAAATTCCACATGAAAATGAGCTTCATTTCCAACTTTACGTTTCAATTCAAACATCCGCATAACCACAGGTTCCTGAAGAAAATCCACAACATGAGCACCATAATGGAATCCAGCAACCATAAAACGATAAATCGTATCTAATTTATCCTCGGCATTAGACATTGCAGCTTCATAGATCATAATATAAGCCTGATAAGAAATCTTACTCTTGATAGAACGAACGACACTGGCAGTTTTCTCCGGATCAGCATCCATATGCCGATAATCACAGAATAATTCCAGATTCCCAATCGGTTCTGTCTTCAATTTAATATTGGAATGACCAAGTCTTGATGCCCAGGCCTCATAAACACAAGTCATCATCGCATCAAAATTATCTTCACAGGTAAAAACAGTCATAATAGCCTCCAGAATACAAAAATAACGAAAATTACATCTGCCCAAACAAAGTTTTCGAAGAATCTTCTACAGTAACTTCCGATTGAAAATTAAAATCATCAAATAAAGAAAGCTGTCGATAGGTCTGTGGATGATCGATCTCCCAGTTTTGCTTTCCATCCTCACCGATCAGCTGCCTGGTAATAAAATCTTCCTCGATCGGTATCCGATACATCATCTTCCCGCTGCAGGTGATAAAATACTTCGCACGTTTTAATACAACCCCTATCTTTTTCAAATGCTCAAAATTAAGCATTCCATGTTTGCGTGCCTTTACAATACGAAATGCAGATTTTGTGCCGATTCCTGGAACACGAAGTAATACATCATAAGAAGCCCGGTTGATCTCAACTGGATAAATGTCCAGATGACGAAGTGCCCAGTCGCACTTTGGATCAAGCATCGTATTAAAATTCGGCCGGTCTACAGAAAGTAATTCATCTGCCTTAAATCCGTAAAACCGTAGCAGCCAGTCTGCCTGATACAGACGGTGTTCCCGAAGAAGCGGCGGTGCGGTTCCAAGAGCAGGCAGATTAGAATCCTCATTCAAAGGAACATAAGCAGAATAAAATACACGTTTCAAGTCATACTGCTGATATAATTTCTGCGTTGTTGATAAAAGCTGCAGATCACTCTCCCCAGTTGCACCAATGATCATCTGTGTACTCTGACCAGCAGGAACAAAAGAAGCTGGTTTTCCATTATTTTGCAAACGCAAAGTATTCTTAAGAGAAGGATCTGCAAGTGTCAACGGGGAAGAACCAGTCTGAATCCGCTGATAAGGATTCTCCTGAAAGATCGTATGCTTCAAATACTTATTACTTCGAGAACGTTCCATAGAGGCATCCTTTCCGATCATCAATCGATGATCGACAATCCCATTCTGAATCTGGCGGATCGGAGCAACAAGTTTCTTTGGATTTTTATGAGGAGCCAGTTTCTTAAGTCCATCAATTGTAGGAAGTTCCAGATTCACACTCATACGATCGACAAGATATCCCATATTCGTGATCAATTCATCCGAAGCCCCAGGAATCGCTTTCACATGGATATATCCATTAAAATGATACTTTGTACGGAGCAGATAAATCGCCTGATACATCAATTCCATTGTATAAGTCGGACTCTTCACGATCCCAGAGCTTAAAAACAATCCCTCAATATAATTTCTTCGATAAAATTCCACAACAAGTGTACAGATCTCGTCCGGAGTAAATGTTGTACGAACCTTGTCATTACTTACTCGGTTTAGACAATACTTACAATCATAAATACATTCATTGCTAAGTAAGATCTTAAGCAAAGACACACAGCGCCCATCCGAAGAAAAACTATGACAGATTCCAGCAGCCTCTGTATTCCCGAGCATTCCTTTCTTTCCACGGCGGGAAGAACCACTGGAAGTACAGGCGACATCGTATTTTGCTGCATCAGCTAAAATCTTCAATTTTTCATTTAAAGATAAATCTTTTGATGAGATTTCCATATCAAACAGCTCCTTTCGAATGTATGTTCTAGTTTAGCATAAATAAACGTAATTTACAAATTGTATTTTGATCTGATCATCACATATATTTGAAAAAACCACCACATTAGTGACCATTAAGATCATAAATGTGATGGCTTTTTTCTAGCCAAGAATCTTCTTATTCGATACAGTTGCATCCTGATAAGAATATGACTTGGTTGTAAGAGATTCTAAAATCTGCTCAGGATGAACAATGGCATCTTCTAAAGATGTGACATAAAGCTTTTTATTACCGAAGCGGGAAGCTTCGTCGATCGCAACATCAGCAGCAATCACAATATAATCAGCTTCATCGATCTGTTCAGGGGAAAACTGATTTTGAATTCCCATAGCTCCCTGTGTTTCCACAGAAAGGTCAATGCCAAGTTTCTTACCTGCCTGTTCTAGTTTCTCTGCCGCAACATAGGTTTGAACCATTCCAGTCGGGCATTTTGTTACACACAAAATTTTCATGAAATCCTCCAATCGTATATTACTCCTTCTTGATAGTCAGTATAGCATGAGATAGTAGAAAAGGAAAAGCAGAATGATAGAAAAAATAGTTTTTGTTAAAAGTGCATAGAAATTAAGTGAAAATATTGTTAATATTGACCATAAACAATAACTTGTAAAGAGGACCGTACAAGTTTTAAAATAAGAACCATAAGGAAGGAGGATGTCAAACATGGGAAAGAACAAAGGAGAAATGAAATATCACACATTAAAGGAATTACTGAAGAATGATATTTTATCTGGTGTCTATCAACCGGGAGATAAGATGCCGTCAGAGAATCAACTAGTACAGGAATATGATCTTAGCCGCCATACCGTACGTAAGGCGCTGTCAATTCTGGAAGAAGAAGGTTATATCATTGCAGTTCATGGAAAGGGAACGTTTTGTACAGAACGGGCACTTCATAAAAAGGAATCAAAGAACATTGCAGTGGTTACAACCTATATTTCTGATTATATATTCCCTAGATTGATCCAGGGAATCAACAGTGTCCTTTCCAAAGATGGCTACAGCATTATTTTTAAGACAACAGAAAATAGCAGACGAGGAGAGACAGCATGTCTTGAAGATATTCTTACAAAAGATATTGATGGCTTGATCATTGAGCCAAGTAAAAGTGAGATTGTATGCAGACATCCAAAACTTTATGAGAATCTTGATAAATATGAAATTCCCTACATTTTTATTCACGGAGTCTATGAGGAGATGAAAGACAAACCCCACATTCTTATGGACGACTGTAAAGGAGGTTATCTGCTTACAAAATATCTGATCGATATGGGACATCAACATATCGTAGGAGTTTTTAAAGCAGATGATCATCAAGGAAGAGAACGACATAAAGGTTATGTGATGGCACTTCAGGAAGCAGGATATCAATATGATCCAGATATGGTTGTCTGGTTTCATACAGAAGATCGTCAGATGAAACCGGTAACATCGGTTGTTCAGATGATAAAGGATCAAAGAAAGATGGATGCAGTTGTCTGTTACAATGACCAGATCGCATTTTCAATCATTGGAGGATTGCATCAGATCGGTGTTTCAATTCCAGAAGACTTGTCGATCACAGGATATGATAATTCAATGCTTGCACATCAGCATCCACTTTCTTTAACGACTATTGCTCATCCACAGGAAAAACTTGGCGAGATGGCAGGACAGTTGTTGCTAGAAAAGATACAAGGTGGATCAGATAAAGACATGAAAACAGAGTATTTGATCGAACCGAAATTGGTGATCGGAAACTCATGTAAAAATAGGAATCAAGAATAGATATAAAACTGGGAGGCAAAAAATGGAACTTAAAAAAAATTACAAATTTTGGTTTGCAACAGGATCACAGGATTTATATGGAGATGAATGTTTAAGCCATGTGGCAAAACATGCACAGATCATTGTGCAGAATTTCAATGAAAGTGGCATATTACCATTTGAAGTTGTATGGAAACCGACATTAATTGATAGTACTTCGATCAGAAGAACATTTGAAGAAGCAAATGCAGATGAAGAATGTGCCGGTGTCATCACATGGATGCACACATTCTCCCCAGCAAAATCATGGATCGCAGGATTACAGGCATTTAAGAAACCATTATTACATCTTCACACACAGTTTAATGAAGAAATCCCATATGACACGATTGATATGGATTTTATGAATGAAAACCAGTCAGCACATGGTGACAGGGAATTTGGACATATCGTAACAAGAATGGGAATCCCAAGAGAAGTTGTTGTTGGATATTATGAATCAAAAGAAGTGAAAGAAAAGATCGCATCTTGGATGAGAAGTGCAATCGGAATGGTGGAAAGTAAAAATATCCGTGTGGTAAGGATTGCGGATAATATGAGAAATGTTGCGGTTACAGAAGGTGATAAAGTCGAAGCACAGATTAAATTTGGATGGGAAATCGATGCATATCCAGTCAATGAAGTTGTAGATTATGTCAATGCAGTCAGCAAAGGTGATATTGATGCACTGACACAGTTATATTATGAAAAATACAATCTTTTATTAGAGGGCAGAGATCCGATTGAATTTAAGAAACATGTAGAGGTACAGGCAGGAATCGAGATCGGACTGGAAAAATTCTTAAAAGACCATGATTATCAGGCAGTTGTTACACACTTTGGCGATCTTGGTGGATTAAAACAGCTTCCAGGACTTGCGATTCAGAGATTAATGGAAAAAGGTTATGGATTTGGTGCAGAAGGTGACTGGAAGACAGCAGCAATGGTACGACTGATGAAAGTTATGACAGCAGGAAAGAAAGATGCCAAAGGAACATCATTTATGGAAGATTATACATACAATTTTGTTCCGGGAAAAGAGGGTATCTTAGAAGCTCATATGTTGGAAGTATGCCCAACGATCGCGGATGGTCCTGTTTCAATCAAAGTAAATCCATTATCTATGGGAGATCGTGAAGATCCTGCAAGACTTGTATTTACAGCAAAAGAAGGAGAAGGAATAGCCACTTCTTTGATCGATCTTGGACATCGTTTCCGCCTGATCATTAATAAAGTGGATTGTAAAAAGACAGAAAAACCAATGCCAGAGCTTCCAGTAGCGACGGCATTCTGGACACCAAAACCAGATCTTTATAAAGGAGCAGAGGCATGGATCTTAGCTGGTGGAGCACATCATACAGCATTTTCTTATGATCTTAGTGTAGATCAGATGGTTGCATGGGCAGAGGCTATGGGAATTGAGAGTGTTGTCATTGATGAGAATACAGATATCAGAATATTAAAGAATGAATTAAGATGGAATGAAGTAGTTTATCGTTAGAAAATGGAGGTAGTATCATGGAAACAAAGCAAATGATCGCAGATGGAAAAACAGCATTGGGAATCGAATTTGGATCAACAAGGATCAAAGTTGTACTGATCGACAAAGATCATCATCCGATCGCATCCGGAAGCCATGACTGGGAAAATCGTCTGGAGAATAATATATGGACTTATACATTAGAAGACATCTGGAGTGGACTACAAGACAGTTACCAAAACTTGGTAAACGACGTGAAAGAAAAATATGATATTACACTAACTAAGGTTGGAAGTATCGGATTTAGTGCGATGATGCATGGATATATGGCATTTGATAAAGATGGAGAATTGTTAGTGCCATTCCGAACATGGAGAAATACAATGACAGAAGAAGCTTCTGAGAAATTAACGGAAGCATTTTCTTATCACATTCCTCAAAGATGGAGTATCGCACATCTGTATCAGGCAATTTTAAAAGAAGAAGAACATGTAAAAGATATTGATTATCTGACAACACTGGCAGGATATGTCCATTGGAAATTAACAGGTGAAAAGGTGCTCGGTGTTGGAGAAGCGTCTGGAATGTTCCCAATCGATATCGAAACAAAAGATTATAACCAGACGATGATCAAGACATTTGACGACCTGATCAAAGATAAAAAATTTGGATGGAAATTAGAAAATATCTTACCAAAAGTTTTAATAGCTGGAGATAAAGCGGGTATCTTAAGCGAAGAAGGAGCAAAATTATTAGATCCATCTGGTAATCTGGAAGCTGGAATTCCTTTATGTCCTCCAGAAGGAGATGCAGGAACTGGAATGGTTGCGACAAACAGCGTGACAAGAAAAACAGGAAATGTATCTGCAGGAACAAGTGTTTTTGCAATGATCGTTTTAGAGAAAGAATTAAAGAAAGTTTATGATGAGATCGATCTTGTCACAACGCCATCAGGTGATCTTGTGGGTATGGTACATTGTAATAACTGTACATCAGATCTGAATGCATGGGTCAACTTATTTAAAGAATTTGCACAGAACTTTGGTGTGGAAGATGTAGATATGGATCAGCTTTATGGAACTCTTTACAATAAAGCATTAGAAGGTGACAAGGATTGTGGTGGATTACTTGCATACAACTATTTTTCAGGAGAACATATCACAGGATTTGAAGAAGGAAGGCCATTATTTGTAAGAAAACCAGATAGTAATTTTAATCTTGCAAACTTTATGAGAGTTCATCTATACACAGCACTTGGAGCTTTGAAGACGGGGCTTGATATCTTGATGAAAGAAGAAGATGTCAAAGTTGATAAAATGCTGGGACATGGTGGATTATTCAAAACAGAAGGTGTTGGACAAAAGATCATGGCAGCAGCTGTGAATGCACCAGTATCAGTTATGAAAACAGCTGGAGAAGGTGGTGCATGGGGAATGGCGATCCTTGCAGCCTATATGCTGGATAAAGCAGAAGATGAGACGCTTGATACCTATCTTTCTGACAAAGTATTTGCAGGGGAAGAAGGTACAACGATCGCTCCAGATGAAAAAGATGTGGAAGGCTTTGATGAATTTATCAAACAATATCAAAAAGGTCTTGCACTTGAACGAGTTGCAATTGATGTCATGTAAAAAGGAGACGAAAAATGTTAGAACAATTAAAAAAAGAAGTCTATGAAGCAAATATGGAACTTCCTAAAAGAGGTCTGATCACATATACATGGGGAAATGTCAGTGGAATTGATAGAGAAAGTGGTTTATTTGTTATTAAACCAAGTGGTGTGGATTATGATAAACTTTCTCCAGAAGATATGGTTGTCATGGATCTTGATGGAAACAGAGTGGAAGGAGATTTAAATCCATCTTCTGATACACCAACGCATATTGAATTATATAAAGCATTCAAAGATTTAGGAGGAATTGTACATACACATTCCCCATGGGCAACATCATGGGCACAGGCGGGGAGAAGTATTCCATGCTATGGAACAACACATGCAGATTACTTCTATGGAGAAATTCCATGTGCAAGAAGCCTCACAAAAGAAGAAATTGAAGAAGCCTATGAGAAGAATACAGGATTGGTGATCATTGAGACATTTAAAGATAAGAATCCAGTTTATGTTCCAGGAGTGCTTTGTACAAATCATGGACCATTTACATGGGGAGCTGATGCAGCCGAGGCAGTTCATAATGCCGTTGTCTTAGAAGAAGTCGCAAAGATGGCATACCGTTGCGAGCATTTAAATCCAGAAGCAAAGCCAGCACCACAATATCTGCAGGATAAACATTTCTTCAGAAAACATGGGGCAAATGCTTACTATGGCCAAGGCAAATAATGAAAATGGATCAATAAAGATATCAGATAAAATTTAAAAGAAAGTGTTGTAAAATGATGAAAGTAAAAATGATCGAAAAAAGACAAAATGGAGTCTGCTTATTTGAATTACAAAATGATGAGATAAAAGTGATCACGAGTAACCTTGGTTGTCATATTTTATCTGTGTTCACAAAAGACAGAGATGGAAATTATGGAGATGTCGTTCTTGGATATCAAGATGTGGAAGATTGTCATAAAGATGATAAATTTTTAGGATGTATCATCGGACGTGTTGCAAACAGAATTGCAAATGGAGAGTTTCAGTTGAATGGAAAGACCTATAAACTTGCAGTAAATTCCGGACCGAATACGATTCATGGAGGTATAAATGGATTTAATCAGAAGATTTTTAACTATGAGATTTTAGAAGATGGAATCCGTTTTATCTATCTTTCTCCAGATATGGAAGAAGGATTTCCAGGAAGTCTTTATTTAAAGATAGTATATCGTCTATCTGGAAATGAATTAAAGATGGAATACGAAGCAATGTCAGATCAAGACACACTGATCAATATAGCCAATCATTCCTTTTTTAATCTTTCAGCAAAAGACAGTAAGATCTATGATCATCAATTGATGATCAAATCAGATCAGATTGCATGTGCAGATGAGAATGGTCTTCCAACAGGTAAGTTTTTGGATGTAGAGAATACACCATTTGATTTTAAAAGTTTTCATGAGATTGGAGAACGGATTCATGATGATGATGAACAGTTGAGATTTGTTGGAGGCTATGATCATTGTTTTATGTTAAAGGATGAGAAAGATCAGGCAGTCTTATATGATAAAGAAAGTGGACGAAAATTAACGATCACAACAACACTTCCATGCATGCAGTTATATGCAGGAAACTTTCTGGCAGGAGGAAGTGATGGTAAATTTGGAAAACCATATGAGAACAGAGATGGTGTTGCATTAGAACCACAATTCTTGCCTAATTCTATGAATATAGAGAAAAAGCCAAGAGTTATCTTAAGAAAAGGCGAAGAGTATGAAGCAGTGACAACATACCGATTTGAAACAGAATAATATAGATTGAAATTAAAAAATAAGAATCATATCCATACAATATCCCCTTCCCCTTTTTATTTGTATGGATATATTCTTGTTTATTTCTGGAATATAATTCTATAAGAGAGTATAATAATATTTTAGAAAAGAGGAAGGTAATATGATCAAAGTATTTTTAGTAGAAGATGAAAAGATCATTCGTAAGAGTATAAAGAATAACGTAAAATGGGAAGAAAATGGTTTTGAATTTGCGGGAGAAGCACCAGATGGTGAGATGGCTCTTCCAATGATCGAAAAACTACATCCAGATATCGTGATCACAGATATCAAGATGCCATTTATGGATGGACTTGAATTAAGTGATATCTTAAAGAAAAAAATGCCCAAAATACAGATCATCATACTTTCTGGATATGGGGAGTTTGACTATGCAAAAGAAGCGATCAAGATCGGTGTAACAGATTATCTGACCAAACCAGTAACTGGTGAGCAGTTATTAGAAGCACTAAATAAAGTAAAACAAAAGCTTGATAAGAAAAAAAGACAGGAAGAAGATATAAAAAAATTACAAAAAAATATAAAAACACAAATGAAAAATATGAGATATCAATTTTTCGGGAATCTGATCCGCGGAAAGATATCTGTATCTAAATTAATGGAACAAGGGAATGAACTTGGAATAGATCTTATGGCACCGGCATACAATTTTATGTTATTTAAAATATTTTCAAAGAATGAGAATGATACAGAGGCAGTATATGATCTTCGTACCAAAGAAGATGCGATCGTAGAAGAAGTAAGCAGCCAGTTTGAAAATATGATTGTTTTTCACCGTGTAACAGAGGGCTATATTTTAATGATCAAGGCACAGAATAAAGAGGAAACCATACAAGTGGCAAAAGATTATGTTGCAGCATTGACAAAGCGTATGAAAAAAGAGAAAGAACTACAATGGTTTGCAGGGATTGGACGTGCAGTGGAACGATTACATAACCTTTCGGAATCTTACGACAGTGCAAGCAAGGCTTTTGCATACCAGTATCAGTCTTCTGGGAATGAAGCGGTGTTTTTTGATAAATTAGATAATGAAAAGATAGAAAGAGCAGAAGATCTGCAGCAAGTAGATTTTACCAAAGTAAATTCAGAATCGCTGGAAGAGTTTTTGAAAAATGGAAAAGAAGAAGCTGTACATTTATTTGTAGAGGATTATACCAAGACATTAGGAAAATCTAATATGGATTCCTTTATGTTTTGTCAGTATATGCTGATCAATATACAGGTAGGTGTTATGAAATTCGTTGAGAAAATGGGAGTTGAGAAAGCAAATATCGATCGCACGTTTAAGGATTACAAACAACAGATCGCTGCAGTTTCAACAGGAGAGAAAGCAGCGGAGTATATCGAAGAACTTATCAGACAAGCGATCAGAATGCGAAATGAAAGATTAGGGAAGAAACATTCTTCATTGATAACGGAGGCAAAAGAATTTATTGTGAAAAATTATCAAGAAGAAACATTATCATTGAGTGATGTTGCAGATCAGGTTGGATTAAGCAGCAGTCATTTTAGTACAACGTTTAAACAAGAAACAGGGAAATCTTTTGTGGAATTTTTGACATCAGTCAGAATGGATAAAGCAAAAGAAATGCTTTGTTTTACAGATATGAAGGCATCACAGATCAGCTATGAAGTGGGATATAAGGATCCACATTACTTTAGCTACCTGTTTAAAAAAACGCAAGGATGTACTCCGAGTGAATATAGATCAAGGAGGATGTAATGAAAAAATATGTGAGAGAATTTATTGCTCGATTTCGGAAGTTCTCAATAGAAGAAAAACTAAAATGGTTAAGGATGGTCGTGATAATTCCTGCGTTAGTGGGGATTATCACGCTTCTTGTTATCATGATAAATTTTAATGAAAGTTATAATGAGGCGGTAAAAAACGTATCAGTAGCTAGCAAGTTTAATTTCTCATTTTCAGAAGATATGGATTATAAAATGTATCGTATTGTTATCGGTGCAGAGAGTTTTGATGCGATGAAACCATATGAGGAGATTAAGGAAGCGAAGGAGCTGGTAAAGGAACTGAATAAAAATGCTGTAACAGATGAAAGTAAATTAAGAACGAGACAGATAGGAAAACTGTTAGATAATCTGAAGATTTCCATTGAAGAAATTGAACATTCAGATCTAAAAAACGATTATATGGAAAATAATCAGAGATTAAGATTAAATGTGAATGTATTTACAGAGATCATTAAAGAAAAAGTATCCGAATACATTTATTATGAGATTGGGAATATGGAGAGTATGCGTGTAAAACTGGAAAAAGAAATCATGCATACGATCACGATCACATTGATCGCTGTACTGTTTTTGTCTCTGATAACATGGAAATTATCGAAATTGATTTCGCAAAGCATTAGTTATCCAGTCAGACAGTTATGTGAGATGACAAAGGAAGTGGCGCAGGGAAATTTTGATGTACATGGACCTCAAAATACAACAGAAGAGCTGCAGATCTTAACAAATAATTTCGAACATATGGCACAAAAGGTAGAGAGATTGATCGAAGATGTAAAAGTAGAACAACAAAATCTTCGAAAAAAAGAGCTGCAGTTACTACAAGAGCAGATTAATCCACATTTCCTTTATAATACATTGGATACGATCATGTGGCTTGCCATTGATCATCAGGATGACAAAGTGGTAGAAATGGTAGCTGCCTTGTCTGGCTTTTTCCGTACAAGTTTAAGTCACGGAGAAGATAAGATAACGATTAGGGAAGAATTAGAGCATGTTGAAAATTATTTAAAGATACAACAATTAAGATACGGGGATATTATGGAATATTCTATTGATGTCCCAGATGAGATCAAGAAAAATGATATTGTAAAGATCACTTTACAGCCATTAGTAGAAAATGCATTATATCATGGATTGAAAAAACAAAGAGAAAAAGGAATGATAAAGATTTCCAGTGTAGATGATGAAAATAATATATTCCTGATCGTTGAAGATAATGGAGTTGGTATGCAGCCTGAGCAGGTAGTTCAGATCAATAAAGAAATGTATGAAGATATATGGGTAAACAGGACAACAGGGTTTGGAATTGCAAATGTAAATCGGCGGATTAAATTATATTATGGAGAAGAATATGGGTTGATCCTTGAAAGTGAACCAGATATTGGAACTAAGGTGATCGTAGTTGTACCGAAGACTAGACAAGCAGAGAAAAAATAATCAAAAATCAAAAAAATTCAAACCATTATCAAAAAAAATCAAACTTTAAACAGACAAGATAAAAATTTCATAAAATAATCCACCAAATGCAAAAGAAATTGCATTGAAAGAAATACAATTTCAAGTAAAATATAACTTGTAATTAAGGAAAACGAAAAAATCAAAAAAGAAAAAGGAGGAAATCATAATGAGAAGAAGTATTAAGAAGGTGGCTGCAGGTTTACTTGCAACAATGATGATCGGAACAATGCTTACTGGTTGTGGTGGAGGAAACAAGAAAGACAGTGGTTCTTCAAAGAAGGAAACTTCAGAGATCAACATCGGATTTTCACAGGTTGGAGCTGAGAGTGATTGGCGTGTAGCGAATACAAAGTCTATGAAATCTGAATTAACAGCAAAGAACGGATTTAAATTATCATTTGCAGATGCTCAGCAGAAACAGGAAAATCAGACAAAAGCGGTCAGAGAATTTATCACACAGGGTGTTGATGTGATCGCAATCGCACCTGTAACAGAAACAGGTTGGGAAACAGTTTTAAAAGAAGCAAAGAAAGCTGACATTCCAGTTATCACAGTTGACCGTCAGATCAAAACTTCTGATGATTCACTGATCACAGCATGGGTTGGATCAGACTTCAAAAAAGAAGGTGTGAAAGCGGCTGAATGGTTAATTAAAGAAAAGGGAAAAGAAAAAGGTGACGTAAACATCGCTGTATTACAGGGAACGATTGGTTCTTCTGCAGAAATCGGACGTACAAAAGGATTTAAAGAAGGAATCAAAGATCAGAAAAACTTCAAGATCATTGCTTCTCAGACAGGAGAATTTACACAGGCAAAAGGTCAGGAAGTTATGGAATCTTTCTTAAAACAGAACAAAGACATTGATGTTGTAGTAGCACAGAATGATAATATGGCATTCGGAGCAATCGATGCATTAAAAGCAGCAGGAAAAACACCTGGTAAAGACGTAACGATCATTTCTTTCGATGCGATCAAAGCAGCATTAAAGAAAGTTCAGTCTGGAGAGATCAATGCTGAATTTGAATGTAACCCACTTCATGGACCTCGTGTAGCTGAATTAGCTAAGAAGATCATGAAAGGTGAAAAAGTAGATAAGATCCAGTATGTAGATGAGCAGGTATTTACAAAAGATAATACTACAAAAGAAGTTATTAACAAACGTGCATATTAATAAACATTGTTGAAAATCCCCTTAAGTACACACATGTAACTATTAACAATCGCACTACAAATAAAGATTGCAGGCTCTGGGTCAGGACAATCTGACTTATCCTGTAATTTTTATGCCAAAAATCAGGGCATTTTCATTAAAATCGGCTCAAAAATCATGAAAAGAAAGGAGAATTGTCATGAGTGATGAAAAGAAGACAGTTCTATCCATGCGACATATTAATAAAACATTCCCAGGAGTGAAAGCACTGTCCGATGCACAGCTTACATTGAGAGAAGGAGAGATTCATGCCTTAATGGGAGAAAATGGTGCAGGAAAATCTACACTGATCAAAGTTCTTACAGGAGTTGAGGAATTTGAGACAGGTGAGATCATCATGGATGGAAAAAGTATTATTAACACATCCCCTCAAGAAGCGGGAAACAATGGAATCAGCACCGTTTATCAGGAAGTAAACCTGTGTCCGAATCTAACGGTAGCAGAAAATATCTTTATCGGAAGAGAACCAATGAAAATGGGGAGGATCGACTGGAAGACGATGAATACACAGGCACAGAAGATCCTTGATAATCTGGAATTAGAAATTGATGCCACACAGGAATTGGAAAACTATTCCGTAGCGATTCAGCAGATGGTGGCGATCGCAAGAGCAGTTGACATTCAGTCAAAAGTATTGATCCTTGATGAACCAACATCAAGTCTTGATGAAGGAGAAGTTGAGAAATTATTTAAGGTTATGAATATGCTAAAGAAACGCGGAACAGCGATCGTATTCGTAACACACTTTTTGGAACAGGTCTATGCAGTCTGTGACAGGATCACAGTACTTAGGAATGGACATTTTGTAGGCGAATATAAGACAGAAGAGCTTCCAAGATTTAAATTAGTTGCAACAATGATGGGAAAAGAATTTGATGATCTGGCAGACATCAAAGGAAGTGGAACATCATCAAAGAAACAAAGCGACGAAGTTGTGATCGAAGCAAAAGGTCTTTATCATAAAGGAACGATCAAACCATTTGACATTAAGATCCATAAAGGAGAAGTTGTTGGATTATCTGGATTATTAGGATCTGGACGTTCCGAACTTGTAAGAGCGATTTATGGAGCAGATAAACCAGATGGAGGAGAATTATATGTCAAAGGAGAAAAATTAGATGTCAAAGCACCAATTGATGCAATGCATAAAGGAATGGCATATTGTCCGGAAGATCGTAAAGTAGAAGGAATCATTGCAGATCTTTCTGTAAGAGAAAACATGATCTTGGCACTTCAGGCAAAACGAGGAATGTTCAAACTGATGAGCAGAAAAGAACAGGAAGAGTTGACAGATAAGTATATTAAGATGCTGCAGGTTAAGACAGCAAGCAGAGAAACACCGATCAAATCATTAAGTGGTGGTAATCAGCAGAAAGTAATCCTCGGAAGATGGCTGATGACAGAACCAGATTTCTTGATCCTTGATGAACCAACCAGAGGTATTGATGTTGGAACAAAGACAGAGATTCAGAAATTAGTCGTAAAACTTGCAAATGAAGGAATGTCTGTTGTATTTATTTCATCCGAAGTAGAAGAAATGCTTCGTACCGTGACTCACATGGGAATCTTACGAGATGGTGAGAAAGTCGGAGAATTGGAAGAAAGTGAATTATCACAGGAAAATGTAATGAAAGCAATCGCAGGAGGTGACAAATAATTATGGATAAATTAAAAAAGATGACATCATATCGCCTCTTCTGGCCAATTGTATGTCTGGCACTTGTATTATTATTTAACCTTATAAAATCCCCATCATTTTTTGAAATCTCAATTAAAAATGGTGTGTTATATGGATATCTGGTCGATATTTTCAACCGATCCAGTGAATTGATCATCTTAGCAGTTGGTATGACACTTTGTGTAGCATCCAGTGCAGGAACTGATATCTCTGTCGGAGCGATCATGGCATTATCAGGAGCTGTATCTGTTTATCTTCTTGGAAGTGGAGAAACATATGCAATTCCTTGGATCGCAGCAATCCTGATCGGGCTTGTGGTATCTGTATTATGTGGTATGTGGAACGGATTCTTAGTTGCGAATATGAAAATCCAGCCAATGGTAGCAACCTTGATCTTATTTACCGCAGGACGAGGAATGGCACAGTTGATCACAGGTGGAAATAACTTATATGTCAAAGTGGACAGCTTTAAGTATTTAGGAGGATTTCTGCCACATATTCCAGTTCCAACACCGATTCTGGTAGCAATCATCGTAGTCATTTTAGCAACATTATTCTTAAATAAGACAGCAACAAAATTGTATATTGAAAGTGTAGGTATCAACCCAAGAGCCAGTCGTTTGTTTGGACTGAATTCTACAAAGATTATCTTTATCACATATGCAGCCTGCGGACTTTGTGCAGGAATCGCAGGAATGATCGCAACATCAAGAATCACATCCATTGATGCAAATAACGTAGGAAACTTGATGGAATTAGATGCGATCTTAGCAGTAGCACTTGGAGGAAACTCTCTTGCAGGTGGTAAATTCTCAGTCGCAGGAAGTGTTATTGGAGCGATTACGATCCAGGCATTATCTACAACATTATATGCAATGAAAGTAACTGGAGATCAGCTTCCACTTTATAAAGCGATCGTGGTTATCATAATCGTGACATTACAGTCTCCAGAATTTAAGAAATACTTAAATCGTATTAAAGCAAAACGTGCAGCAAAAACTGCTGGAGAGAAGGTGGCATAATGGCAATGGTAGAGAAAATTAAAAATAAACTTAGAGGAAATGGATTTTTGCTTGCAGTTACGATCGTATTATTCTTCGTGCTCTATATTGCAGGTGCGATCCTTTACGGAAATCGAAACTTTACAAGCCCACAGGTGTTTTTAAACTTGTTCATTAGTAATGCTGGATTGATCATTGCAGCCGTTGGTATGACATTTGTACTGATCACAGGAGGAATCGATATTTCGATTGGTTCCGTCATCGGTGTTGTTTGTATGATGCTTGCATGGATGATGGAAGTGAAGCATATGAGCGCAGTCGTTGCAATTATTCTGGTATTAGCATTTGGTGTGATCTTCGGATTGGTTCAAGGATTTTTAGTAGCTTATTTAAAAATACAGCCATTCATCGTAACACTTGGAGGAATGTTCTTTGCCAGAGGTCTTACAGCATTGATCAGTTCCGATATGATCAGTATTGAAAATCCAACATTTTTAAGTCTTGCAAACTATCGAATTTATTTTGGATTTATTACATATTACAACAATCGAGGAGTTGCAATGCATCCTTATATCTACCTAAGTGTTGTCATTGCATTATTGGTTGTAGCGATTTCCTTTGTGATCCTTCGATACACAAAATTTGGACGTGCCGTATTTGCAGTAGGTGGAAATGAACAGTCTGCATTATTAATGGGATTAAATCCTAAAGTTACAAAATTAAAAGTTTATGTGTTAAATGGATTTTTAGCATCATTAGCTGGATTTGCTTTCTGCTTAAACTCTTGTGGTGGATTCGTAGAGCAGGCCAGAGGATTTGAGATGGATGCGATCGCAGCAGCAGTTATTGGTGGAACACTTTTAACAGGAGGTGTTGGAACTGTCGTAGGATCACTATTTGGATCACTGATCAAGGGTATCATTGAAACGATCATTACATTCCAGGGAACATTATCATCCTGGTGGACAAGAATCGTGATCGCATTACTTCTTTGCTTCTTCGTAATCTTACAGAGTGTATTTAAATCAATTCGTGAGAAGCGTCTTGCACAAGGTAATGAAAAGTAGATAGTTATATTTGGTTGATGTATTAAAGGAGGAAAACAATATGAATAATATGCCAAAAACAAAGATCGGGATCGTAGCAGTCAGTCGTGACTGCTTCCCAGAAAGTTTATCAGTTACAAGAAGAGAAGCATTGATAAAAGCATATAAAGAAAAATATGATCCTGAGGACATTTATGAATGTCCAGTCTGTATCGTGGAGAGTGAGATTCACATGGTACAGGCATTAGAAGATATTAAAAAAGCAGGATGTGATGCATTAGTTGTTTATCTTGGAAACTTTGGACCAGAAATCTCAGAAACACTTCTTGCAAAACACTTTGATGGACCAAAGATGTTTGTGGCAGCAGCTGAGGAAAGTGGTGATAACCTCTTAGATGGAAGAGGAGATGCATATTGTGGAATGTTAAATGCAAGTTATAATCTGAAATTAAGAAATATAAAAGCATATATTCCTGAATATCCAGTAGGAACAGCAGAAGAATGTGCAGATATGATCCATGAATTTTTGCCAATCGCAAGAACAGTAAAAGCATTAAGTGAATTGAAGATCATAAGTTTTGGACCAAGACCACTGAACTTCCTTGCATGTAATGCACCGATCAAACCATTATATGATCTTGGAATCGAAATTGAAGAAAACTCAGAATTAGATTTATTTGAAGCATTTAATCAGCATGAAGGGGATGAAAGAATTCCTGCGATCATAAAAGAAATGGAAGAAGAACTGGGTGCAGGAAATAAAAAACCAGAGATTCTTTCCAAGCTTGCACAGTATGAACTGACATTAAAAGACTGGATCAGGGATCATAAAGGTTACAGAAAATATGTAACAATTGCCGGAAAATGTTGGCCAGCATTCCAGACTCAGTTTGGATTTGTACCATGTTATGTAAACAGTCGTTTGGCAGCACAGGGAATTCCAGTATCCTGTGAAGTAGATATCTATGGTGCATTAAGCGAATTTATTGGAACGGTTGTAAGTCAGGATGCTGTGACATTATTAGATATCAACAACTCCGTACCAGCAGATATGTATAATGAAGAAATTAAAGATAACTATGACTATACACAAAAAGATACATTTATGGGATTCCATTGTGGAAACACAGCAAAATCTAAATTATCTTTCTGTGAGATGAAATATCAGAAGATCATGGCAAGAACATTACCGGAAGAAGTGACACAGGGAACATTAGAAGGTGATATCGTACCAGGAGATATTACATTCTTCCGTTTACAAAGTACAGCAGATACAAAATTAAGAGCGTACGTTGCACAAGGAGAAATCCTTCCAGTAGCAACAAGATCTTTCGGATCTATTGGTGTATTTGCTATCCCAGAAATGGGAAGATTTTACCGCCATGTACTGATCGAAAAGAATTTCCCACACCATGGAGCTGTTGCTTTTGGTCATTTTGGAAAAACTTTATATGAAGTATTCAAATACATTGGTGTTGATGTCGATGAGATTGGATTTAATCAGCCAAAGAATATGCTTTATAAGACTGAGAATCCATTTTCATAAATAAATTTTACCTATTAACTTTTTACTCCTTCTTGGGAAAAACTGCATGCGGTTAGCATGCAGTTTTTTTCTGATATATGGAAGATTTATTGAGATTAGTTATGAAATTAATTACTAAGAACAGTTCCAGAAGCTCTCTTCTGCTTTCGATATTTCGAAGGAGACATAGATTTCCAACGCTTAAATGCTTTGGAAAATGTAGCAGGATCACCATAACCGCAGGAATTACTGATGCTTTCAATAGAAAGAGTCGTTGTGGATAATAATTCAGAAGCTTTCGTCAATCGAAATGTAGCAAGATAGTCTTGAGGGCTTTGTTTTAAGTATTTATGAAATAATAAATAAAGATAACTACGGTCAATACAAAGATATTTTGCAATATCATAAATATGGATTCCGTCCCAGTAATTATTTTTTATATATTCAATTGCCTGATTGATATACATATATTCAGAATCAACTTGTTGATCGGATTCCAAAGGATTTAAGGCAAGAATAGAAAGAAATTCATATAATAATCCAGTTCTGCGAAGATCAGAGGAAAAATTAGATTTTGAATGGACTAACATATCGTTTACTAACCAATACAATTCCTTTTTTTTGTCACAATGAAAAATTGGATGCGCCGATGAAAGACCGATCTGCTTTAAAAATTCAGGAATCATTTTTCCATTAAATCCAATCCATAGATACTCCCAAGGCTCTTGTGCATCGGATTGATAAAAAGTAAGTTCATCTGGCTCGATCAAAAATCCTTGTCCGGTTTCTAAATGATATGTTTTTTCGCGAATTTGAAAAATACCTTTTCCATTTAATATAAAATGAATTATATAATGTGGACGTACTACAGGTCCAAAACTGTGAAGAGGTTCGGTTGTAGAGTACCCACAAAATTGTAATAGAAGATCACGATCTTTGTTATTTAAAAATGTTAATACTTGTGCTTGTTCCATAAATTACCTCCATTTCTTTGACTATTATAAAATATTTATCAAAGTTAATCAACATTTTGACAAAAATATAAAACAAAACTTCATAACTATAATGTCATATTGATGCTATACTTTAAGTACGTCATGAGAGAAGGAAAAAATAAGGGCCCTGCAATTAAAAAGGAGAAAAACGATGAATTTAACAAAAAAAGAAAAATTTTCATTTGGCTTTGGAGCGCTTGGAAAGGACGCTATCTGTTGTTTTGTAGGTAATTTTCTAATGTTCTATTTTACAGATGTTTTGTTTTTGGCACCAGCTTTTGTAGGAACATTATTTTTTGTAGCAAGAATATGGGATGCGATCAATGACCCGATGATGGGACTGGTTGTTGATAACACTCATAATCGATTTGGCAAATTTAGAACGTGGTTATTGGTTGGAACACTTTTAAATGCAGTTGTATTTTTTGCAATGTTTAATACATTCGGACTTCATGGAAAAGCACTGTATATTTATGTATCAATTGCATATATTCTTTATGGAATGACATATACGATCATGGATGTTCCATACTGGTCATGGCTTCCAAACTTAACAAATGATCCACATGAAAGAGAATCAGTATCAGTTATTCCAAGATTTTTCGCAAGTTTAGCAGGATTTTCTATTGGTGTTTTTGGCTTAAGTATGATCAATGGAATGGATAAGATTTTTGGAAATGGCGATAGAACCGCTGGTTTCCGTATGGTAGCATTAGTAATTTCTATTTTATTTGTATTTACGATCAGTGTAACAATCATTAATGTAAAAGAAAAAGTAACTGAAAAAGCAGCAGAACATACAAGTTTTAAACAGATCATCAATATTTTATTTAAGAATAAACAGTTAATTGCATATATTGGATTATTATTAGCTTATAATCTTTGTATGCAGATTGTAAATGGAATCATCATATATTATTTCAAATATGTTGCAGGAAAAGAAGGATTATTCTCTATCTTTAGTGTATGTATTTTAGCAGAAATGGGAGGACTTGTTGTATTCCCTAAAATCGTAAAAAAATTAGGCAGAGAAAAAATGTTTGCAATGGCTTGTACATTTCCAATCATTGGTCTGATCATTATTGCAGTCGCAGGCTTTGTGGCACCAACAAACCCATTATTCGTAATCTTAGGAGCTGGAATCTTAAAACTTGGTTCAGGATTTGAACTTGGAGTTGTAACAGTTTGCATCGCAGATGTTATTGATTACAACGAATTATTATTTGGAACAAGAAATGAAAGTATTATTTGTTCTACACAGACATTTTTAATGAAAGCATCTCAGGCAGTATCTGGTTTGTTAACAGGTGTAGGACTTGCAATGGTAGGCTATAATGCATCATTACCACAGCAGTCAACAGCAACATTAAATGGAATTAGAATCATTATGATCGTCATTCCGATGGTATTTGCAGTAATCAGTTATCTGATTTATGCAAAAGCATATAAATTAAAAGGTGATTATTTAAATAACATGGTCAAAGAATTAAATGTAGTTCATGAGGCCTAAAAATTAAAACGAGTAGGAGAACTTTTATGAGTATTTTTTATCACGAGACATCACAGGAATTTCATCTGAAAAATGAATCTGTCAGCTATATTATGAAAGTACTGAAAAATGGACAGATCGGACAGCTTTATTATGGAAGTGCGATTCCGGATAAAGAAGATTTTGGATATTATATAGAAACAATGCATCGTCCAATGTCATCTTATTTGTTTGAGGGAAATCTTACATATTCCCTCGAACATTTAAAACAGGAATATCCATCATATGGAACAACAGATTACCGCGAACCTGCTTTTGAGATCTTGCAGGAAAATGGAAGTCGTATTTCGGATTTTGTATATGAAAGCCATAAGATTTATGATGGAAAACCAGAACTTCAAGGATTACCAGCTGTTTATGTAGAAGAAAAAGAAGAAGCACAGACATTAGAGATCATTTTAAGAGATTCGCTTACTGGGGCAAAAATGACATTATACTATACGATCATGAGAGATTTTCCAGTGATCACAAGAAGTATGAACCTTGAAAATGATGGAGATCAGTCTTTTGATCTGACAAGAGCGATGAGTGCGTGCTTAGATCTTCCGGATAAAGACTATGAGTGGATACAATTATCAGGAGCCTGGGCAAGAGAACGAGAGATTAAGACAAGAAAATTAGAACAGGGAATACAATCTGTAGGAAGTCTTCGAGGAAATTCAAGTCATAACCATAATCCGTTTATTGCATTAAAAAGACAATCTGCGGATGAATTTCAGGGAGATGTCATTGGTATGAGTCTTGTATACAGTGGTAATTTCTTAATGCAGGCAGAAGTCGATACCTATGATGTGACAAGAATACTTATGGGAATTCATCCAATGGGATTTCAATGGCATTTAGAGCCAGGAGAATCTTTTCAGACACCAGAAGCGATCATCACATTTTCAGAAGATGGGCTAAATGGAATGAGTCAGACATTCCATAAATTATTCCGTACAAGATTGGCCAGAGGATACTGGAGAGATAAGGAACGTCCGATTTTGATCAATAACTGGGAAGCAACGTATTTTGACTTTAATGAAGATACGATCGTAGAGATTGCAAAATCAGCAAAAAAAGCTGGAATTGAAATGTTTGTTTTGGATGATGGATGGTTTGGAACAAGAAATGATGATAAGCAAGGATTGGGAGATTGGTTTGCTAATTTAAATAAATTAGAGCATGGTATTTCTGGATTATCCAAGCGAATTGAAGAAGAATGTGGTATGAAGTTTGGATTATGGTTTGAACCAGAAATGGTAAACGAAAACAGTGATCTATTTCGAAAACACCCAGATTATCGAATCGAAACTCCAGGAAGAAAATGTTCTCATGGAAGAAATGAATTTGTATTAGATTTTTCAAGAAAAGAAGTTGTTGATTGCATTTATGATCAGATGGAAAAATTATTAGCAGATTCAAAAGTATCTTATATAAAATGGGATATGAACCGAAGTATCACAGAATGTTTTAGTAAAGGATGGGCAGCGAATAAGCAAGGAGAGATTTTCCATCGTTATATTCTTGGTGTGTATGACCTTTATGAGCGTCTGACCAAACGTTTTCCAGAAATTTTATTTGAATCTTGTGCAAGTGGAGGAGGACGTTTTGATCCAGGAATGCTTTATTATGCACCACAAACATGGACAAGTGATGATAGTGATGCGATTGAGCGTATTAAGATTCAATATGGAACAAGTATGGTATATCCATTAAGTAGTATGGGTGCTCATGTATCGGTAACACCAAATCATCAGCTGTTTAGAAATACACCATTATCTACAAGAGCGAATGTTGCATATTTTGGAGCGTTTGGTTACGAATTAAATATTGCAAAATTATCAGAAGAAGAACAAGAAGAAATTAAAAAGCAGGTAGAATTTGTAAAACAGTATCGAGGCTTGATTCAGAAGGGAAGATTTTATCGTTTGTTAAGTCCGTTTGAAGGAAATATTGCGGCATGGATAGTCGTATCAGAAGATAAAAAAGATGCGATCATGGGATATTATAAGATTTTAAATGATGTTAACTGCCCATATCGTCGATTATGCCTTCATGGATTGGATGAAAAAATGGAATATACAATAGAAGGTGTTGATGGAGTATATTCAGGACGTGAACTTATGAAAGCTGGAATGATCACTTCAGATCCATCTGCTGGACAAGTTTTAGATGGTGGAGAGACATGTACAGATTTCTGGTCTAAGATTTATTTACTTCATGGTGAAAAATAATGAATACAAAGACTATGAAAATTATAATGATGCTTCTGGGAAATTTATTGCTGGGGATTGCTGTGGCAATCCTTCGAATGTCAAGATTTGGAACAGATCCATTTACATGCATGAATCTTGGAGTAAGCGGATTTTTGAATATCAGTTTTGGAACATATCAGCTGCTTGTTAATATTATACTTTTTATATTTGTTTTATGGAAAGGAAGAAGCTGCATTGGGGCTGGGACTATTGTGAATATGGCTGGAATTGGATATATCGCAGATTTTGGAGTGTTTGTTTTGACAAAATGTCTCGGGCAGCCAGAGATGCTATCTATGCAGATCAGGATTTTATTGATGATCTTTGCAGTCACTATGTGTTCCTTTGCAGCAGCGATGTACATGGAAGCAGATATGGGAATTGCACCATACGATGCATTTGGTGTGATTATTGAAAAAATAAGTAATAGAAAAATACCTTTTAAAGTAGCCAGAGTTTTGACCGATGTAATTTGTGTGGCAATTGGATTTTTATTTGGAAGTATTGTAGGAGTTGCAACAGTTATTACAGCTTTTTGTATGGGACCATTGATTGAAGTATTTAGAGTTCAATGCATGGAGAAATTGGTTATAAAATATGGCAATTAGTATGAAGTTAAATGAGGTAGAGAAATGAAGAAAATAAAAATCTATGCACCTGTTGATGGTGTTGTTAGAAAATTATCTTACGGGAAGGATGCAATCTTCTCAAAAAAAATATTAGGAGATGGATGTGTGATCATACCAACAGACGATAAAATTTATGCTCCAGTTACAGGAAAAATTGGTGCAATGGTAGATACAGGACATGCAGTGGGATTTATCTCTGAAGATGGAGTAGAAGTGCTGGTTCATATCGGTATGGATACAGTAAATTATGAGAAAGATTATTTCCATCTGGAGAAAAAAGTTGGAGACTATGTTCAGGCAGGAGATGTGATCGGACATTTTGATCTGAAAACATTAATTTATGATGAACGCAATGTTAAGACTCCAGTAGTAATCCCAACCAAAAAAGATAAAATCAAAATTAACTTGTTAAAAGAAGGACCAATTGATCTGGAAACAGAAATTATGGAAATTGTATTTTAACAACATAAAGAATATAAAAAACAACGAAAACTACATATGAACACGAAAAGACAGCCAGATGGATGAAATCTGGCTGTCTTTGAATTATGGGAAATTTTGATGAGATATTCTTATGATTTAGGATAAGTACAGGACTTACGGATTTTTAATTCGCAAGGCAAAGTAAGTCTTACTGGTACCTGATATTCCAGAAATTCTCCCTTAGCCATTGTACAAATAAAATGTGCCGCATACTCTCCCATAAATTCTGCAGGCGCATGAATCGTAGTTAGCGGCGGAGTCGAAAAGCTGGCAACACTGATATCATCAAATCCCATCACAGAAACATCACTAGGAACTTTTAATCCATGTTCATATAAAGAACGAATTGCTCCAATTGCAATTGGATCACTGGCTGCAAATACAGCGGTTGGAAGATTTCCTTCTTTGATCAATTCATTCATCATTACATAACCAGATTCTGCAGAAAACTCACGTTCTTTAAGATATGGTTCGTAAGTAATCCTATTCTTCTCACAATACTGAATAAATGTTTCTTTACGTTCTTCAAAATAAATCGTATTATCTTGAAGATATTCTTTACCGCCAAGATATGCAATCTGCGTATGTCCAAGTCTTTTTGACAGATAATCAAGAGCATCAATTACAGCCTGTTTAAAATCAAGACAGATGGTCGTGGACTGAATCCTTGCAGTTTTCATATCAAGAAAGATCACATTTGGTGTAATGGATGTAAAGGATTTCATTTGATGTTCATTGAATTTTCCGATACAGATCAGTGCAGCGACATCTTTTAGTAAATCTTTATAATCAGAGTCACTGTGAAAACAACGGATTACACGAATCTGATGATTTGCACAATATTTTTCAATTCCAACACGGATGGACTGATAATAAGGGTCTTCGAGTTCTTCAAACATAGAATACCATTGAAAAATTCCGATGACAGTATCGGATGATGTATTTTTACCAGTGCTATTGGATGTACTTTTTTTCTTTATATAATGAAGTTCCTTTGCGATTTTTAATACACGTTCTCTTGTTTGTTCAGTTACACTCAAGGATTCATCTTGATTCAGGATTCTTGAAACAGTCGCAGAAGAAACCTTTGCTTTCTCGGCAATATCTTTGATCGTAGCCATGACAGATATCCTTTCTACTAAATTTATTTTGACAATTATATCATTATTTTCTCATTATAACAAATATAAAGTAAAAACAAAAGATAAACGCATAATAAAAATTTACTAAAAATAAGAAAGAAAATTTGGTAAATATTTTAGTAAAAAACTATTGTAAATTTTACTAAAAGGTGTTACTATAAATTTATCAAAAGTAATCGGACAAAAGAAGTTGATGATAAAACAGTGAAAGAAAGGAAATAAAAAGGACATGGCAACAAACATTCAGACATTGATTGAGGAATTTAAACAAGGAAAACATAATGAACTATTAAAAGATATTTATGTAGATGAAGCAGTGATTGAATATCAGCAGGAACGCTACATCAAAGCCTTAGAATCCTTTGAAAAGATTTATGGAGAAAAAGAAGTAGAAATCTATAGTGCTCCAGGAAGAAGTGAAGTTGGAGGAAACCATACAGATCATCAGTTTGGAAAAGTTCTTGCAACTTCCATTAACTTGGATGCGATCGCAATCGTTGCCAAAAGAGATGATGATGTGATCAATCTGAAATCAGAAGGATATGAAAGAAGCATAGTAAGTCTTAGTTCTTTTGATCCGGCTAAAGCAGAAAAAGGAACATCACAGGCACTGATTCAGGGAGTTGCTTCTAAATTAAAAGAAGAAGGATATAAGATCGGTGGATTTGAAGCTTATGTAACAAGTGATGTACTAAATGGGGCTGGAATGTCATCTTCTGCTGCATTTGAAGTATTGATCGGAAATATTTTATCTGGGTTATATAATGATATGAAGATCGATCCTGTATTTTTGGCGCAGGCCGGACAGTATGCAGAGAATGTATACTTTGGAAAACCATGTGGATTGATGGATCAGATGGCATCTTCCATTGGAGGTCTGATCAATATTGATTTTGAAGATCCTCAAAGTCCAAAGATCAAAAAGGTTGAAGTGGATTTTGAAGAATATGGACACAGCTTATGCATTGTGGATACAAAAGGATCTCATGCAGATTTAACAGATGATTATGCAGCAATTCCATACGAAATGAAGAAAGTTGCCAATTACTTTAATCAGGAAGCATTAAGAGAAGTTGATAAAGATGATTTTTACTTAAATCTACCAAAGATCAGAGAAATCTTAGGAGATAGAGCAGTTCTTCGTGCAATGCATTTATTTGAGGAAAATAAACGTGTAGATCAGCAGGTAAAAGCTTTAGAAGAAGGAGATTTTGATACATTTAAGAAATTGATCAAAGAATCTGGTGATTCATCCTTTAAATATTTACAAAATGTATATTCAAGCCATGACCTGACAAATCAGAGTGTATCGATCGGATTGGCGATCAGTGATATTTCCTTAGGAGATAAAGGAGTCAGCCGAGTTCATGGAGGAGGATTTGCAGGAACGATTCAGGCATTTGTACCAAATGATATTGTTAGTATGTACAAAAAGAACATGGAACATGTATTTGGTGAAGGAGCATGTCATGTCTTAAAAGTACGCCCATACGGAGGAATGAAGGTATTATAAGATGATGAAAGTAAGAATGATAGAACAAAGAGATAACGGAGTCTGCTTATTCGAATTAAAAAATGATGAGATCAAAGTGATCACAAGTAACCTTGGATGTCATGTATTATCTGTATTTACAAAAGATCGAGAAGGAAACTTTGGGGATGTTGTTCTTGGATTTGAGAATGTGGAAGATTGCTGGCATGGAGATGGAAGTTACATGGGAGCGATCGCTGGACGTGTTGCAAATCGTATCGGAGATGCAAAGTTTGAATTAAATGGAAAGACATATGAATTGGCAGCAAACAATGGAAAGAATTCTCTCCATGGAGGAATCAAAGGATTTAATCAAAAGATATTTAAATATGAATTGCTGGAAGATGGAATCCGTTTTATCTATCTATCACCAAATATGGAAGAAGGATATCCGGGAAGTCTTTATCTGAAAGTTGTGTACCGATTATGTGGAAATACATTAAAAATGGAATATGAAGCAGTATCCGATCAGGATACGCTGATCAATATCACAAATCATTCTTACTTTAATTTATCTGCTGGAAAAGATAAAATTTATCATCATCAGTTAAAGGTAAAAGCGGATGAGATTGCATGTGTTGATGAAAACTGTCTTGCCAATGGAACATTTTTAAAGATAGAAAACACACCATTTGACTTTAAAGAATTTCATGAGATCGGAGAGCGGATCAACAATGATCATGAACAGTTAAAACTTGCCGGAGGTTATGATCATTCTTTCATGGTAAAAGATGAAGATGACCAGTTAGTTCTATATGACAAAGAAACTGGAAGAAAAATGACGATGACAACAACACTTCCATGCATTCAGGTATACACAGGAAACTTCCTGTCTGGCGGATGTAATGGAAAAGGTGGGAAACCATACGAAAACAGAGATGGTGTTGCCTTAGAAGCCCAGTTCTTACCAAACTCCATACATATAGAAAAAGAACCAAAGGTAATTTTAAGAAAAGGCGAAGAATACGAAGCAGTAACAACATATCGATTTGAGGTGGAATAAGATGGATTTACAAAAAGATATCAAAAAACTTGTAACATATGGACTTGATAAAAAACTGATCATGCCAGAAGATGAAATCTATACGATCAATCAATATCTGGAAGTGTTTCGATTAGATGAATATGAAGATCCTGATATTGAAGGAGAAGAAATCATCCTGCCAGAGATTTTAGATCGTCTGACAGATACAGCTTATGACCGCTATATCATCAAAAGTGATGATATCGTGACAAGAGATTTATTTGACACAAAATTAATGGGAATCCTGACACCAAAACCAAGCCAGGTCATCAAAGAATTCCGTACCTATTACGAAGAGAGTCCAAAGAAAGCAACAGAGTTTTTCTATGAATTCAGCCAGGATACCAACTATATCCGAAGAGACCGCGTCAAAAAAGATATGAAATGGAAAGTAAATAGTCCATATGGAGATATTGATATCACGATCAATCTCTCCAAACCAGAGAAAGATCCGAAAGCAATCGCAGCAGCGAAAAATGCAAAGCAAAGTTCTTATCCAAAGTGTCAGCTTTGCATGGAAAATGAAGGATATGCAGGAAGAATGAATCACCCTGCAAGACAGAATCACAGGATTATACCGCTTACGATCAATGACAGAAAATGGGGATTTCAGTATTCTCCATATGTATACTACAATGAGCATTGTATCGTATTTAATGGACAGCATGTACCAATGAAGATCGATCGGGCAGCATTTACAAAACTATTTGATTTTGTAAAACAGTTTCCTCATTATTTCCTTGGATCGAATGCCGATCTTCCGATCGTTGGAGGTTCTATCTTAACACACGATCATTTCCAAGGCGGTCATTATGAATTTGCTATGGAACGAGCAGAGATTGAAAAAGAATTTACAATCCCAGGATATGAAGATGTCAAAGCAGGAATCGTTCACTGGCCATTATCTGTGATCCGTATTCAGAGTAAAGATGAAAAACGCCTCATTGATCTTGCTGATCATATTTTGAAAAAATGGCGTGGATACACGGATGAAGAAGCATATATTTTTGCTGAGACAGAAGGAGAACCACATAATACGATCACACCGATCGCACGTAAAAAAGGTGATATGTATGAACTGGATCTGACACTTCGTAATAATATCACAACTGAAGAGTGCCCATTAGGACTTTACCATCCACACAATGAGTATCATCATATCAAGAAAGAAAATATCGGGCTGATCGAGGTTATGGGACTTGCTGTTCTGCCATCTAGATTAAAGGCAGAGATGGAACATTTAAGCCAGTGTCTGATCAAAGGAGAAGATATTGTTTCTAAGGAAGATTTAAAGAAGCATGCAGCATGGGTTGAAGAAATCAAAGGAAAATATACAGATATCAATAAAGGAAATGTCATGGATATCTTAAAAGAAGAGATCGGACAGGTATTTGTTAAGGTTCTTGAAGACGCCGGAGTTTATAAATATAATGAAGAAGGAAGAAAAGCATTCGACCGATTTATTGCAGTTTTATAATGACAAGGTCATAGAAAGGAAAGCAAGACAATGAAAATATTAGTATTAGGCGGAGCTGGATACATAGGTTCTCATACAGTATACGAACTGATCGATGCTGGAGAAGAAGTCGTGATCATCGATAATCTGGAAACAGGACATATCGAGGCAGTTCATCCACAGGCGAAGTTTTATAAAGGAGATTTAAGAGATAAAGACTTTGTAGACAGTGTACTAGATCAGGAAAAAGATATTGATGCAGTCATTCATTTTGCGGCAAACTCCTTAGTCGGAGAAAGCATGGTTGACCCATTAAAATATTACGATAACAACCTTTGTGGAACAAAAACAATGGTGCAGTCTTTAGTAGAACATGGCATCGATAAGATCGTATTTTCTTCAACAGCAGCAACTTATGGAGAACCAGAAAAGGTACCGATCGTGGAGACAGACCGCACAGAACCTACCAACACTTATGGAGAGACAAAACTTTCTATGGAAAAAATGTTTAAATGGGTTGGACGCGCTCACGGACTTCGTTATGTATCTTTAAGATACTTTAACGCCTGCGGAGCACATGTAAGTGGACAGATCGGAGAAGATCATAATCCAGAAACACATTTGATCCCATTGATCTTACAGGTGCCAAATGGCAAAAGAGAAGCAATCAGTATCTTTGGAACTGATTATGATACAAAAGATGGAACTTGTGTAAGAGACTATATTCATGTAACAGATCTTGCACAAGCACATATTCTGGCAGTGAAATACTTAATGGAAGGTAATGAAAGCAACATCTTCAATCTTGGAAATGGTGTTGGATTTACTGTAAAAGAAGTCATCGAAACAGCCAGAAAAGTGACAGGAAAGCCGATCAAGGCTGTGGAAGAAGGAAGAAGAGCTGGAGATCCGGCTGTCTTGATCGCTTCCAGTGAAAAAGCGAAGAATATCCTTGGCTGGAAGCCAGAACATGCAGATCTTGAAGAAATCATTGCATCCGCATGGAAATGGCACAGCAGTCACCCACAAGGATATTGTTCTGTTCAAAAGGAAGACAAATAACTCTTTTTGAACCATAAATCATCCCCGTACCGTTTAGAGCATGTTACCTGGCTCTAAGCGGTACTTTTTTGTTTTCGTAAAATATCTGGTACTATGTTCAAATAAAAAATAAAATGGTGTATACTAAAGAAAATAGTAAGATAAAAGAAGGAGTACGAATCGATGAAACGGTTACTAGGATATTTAAAGGAGCATCTTTGTGTTACGATCCTTGCACCATTATTTAAGATGCTGGAAGCTAGTTTTGAACTATTTGTACCATTGGTCGTTGCCAGCATGATCGATGTAGGAATCGGACATCACGATATTGGATATTTGTGGAAGATGGGAGGATTATTGATCTTACTTGGAATCATTGGATTTTCATTTTCTATCACAGCACAGTATTTTGCGGCAAGATCGGCTGTGTATACAGGAAAGTCAATGAGAAGTGATTTGTTTGCACATATGAATCAATTTTCTTATCAGGAGATCGATCAGGTTGGGACATCAACGTTGATCAACCGCATGAGTAATGATATCAATCAGGTGCAAAATGGAGTTAACATGTTCCTGCGTTTGTTTTTAAGGTCACCATTTGTTGTATTTGGTGCGATGTTCATGGCATTTACGGTGGATCATAAGGCAGCGATTTCCTTTGTATTTACGATCACAGCATTGGCAGTGGTTGTTGGACTGATCTTATGGATCACGATGCCAATGTATAAGAAAGTACAAAAACAGGTCGATGGAGTATTAAAAAGTACAAGGGAAAATCTTCTTGGAATTCGTGTGATCCGTGCATTTAACAGACAAAGAAGTGAGGAAGAGAATTTCAGATTACAAAGTGGACAGCTTTATAACAAACAGATCCACGTTGGAAAGATTTCAGCGTTACTAAATCCTCTGACTTACATGATCATTAATTTGGGAATCATTGCAATCCTATGGTCTGGTGGAAAACAGGTTGATCTGGGTTATTTAACACAAGGACAGATCATTGCCTTGATCAATTATATGTCACAGATCCTTGTAGAACTTGTAAAACTTGCGAATCTTTTGATCATTTTATCTAGAGCGTTTGCAAGTCTTGACCGTGTGGATCAGATTTTTGCATTAGAGCCATCCATGAAGGAAACTGGAAAAACAGATATAGAAGAGAAGAAAGATACACCTATTCTTGAGTTTAAAGATACATCATTTGTCTATCATGGTGCAAGAAAAGAGACGATCCATCCATTTGATTTTGCGGTGAAAGAAGGCGAAACGATCGGGGTGATCGGAGGTACAGGGTCAGGAAAGAGTACTTTTGTATCTTTGATCGCAAGATTATATGATGTGACATCAGGAAGAATTCTATACCGTGGAGTTGATGAGAAAGAATTAAAACCAGAATTTATCCGAGGAAAGATCGGATTTGTTCCGCAGAAAGCATCTTTGTTTGAAGGAAGCCTAAGAGATAATATGAAATGGGGTAAAGAAGATGCCACAGATGAAGAAATCTATCAGGCATTGGATATCGCACAGGCAAGAGAATTTGTTGATCAGAAGGAACAGGGATTAGACTTTAGAATTGAACAAAATGGAGGAAACTTATCTGGCGGACAAAAACAGAGACTAACGATCGCAAGAGCATTAGTACGTAAACCTGAGATCTTAATTCTTGACGATAGTGCATCCGCACTTGACTTTGCAACAGATGCAAGACTTCGAAAAGCGATCAAAGAAAATACAGATAATATGACAGTATTTCTTGTATCCCAGAGAGTATCAACGATTCGTAATGCTGACCATATCTTAGTGTTGGATGATGGAAAGATTGCAGGAATCGGGACTCATCTACAGCTATTAAAAGAGAATCAGGTATATAAAGAAATCTGCGCATCACAGATGGTAGGAGAGGAGGCATAAGATCATGAAGAAAGACAAAAAACAAAAGACATTACAAAGGATCATGGAATATATGAAGCCTTATCGATTTTTGATCTTTGCGTCTTTAGTGTTGGCGGTGATCAGTGTGGCACTGACACTTTATGTTCCGATTCTGACAGGACAAGGTGTGGATTGCATTATAGCAAAAGGAAATGTTGATTTTGCAAGATTGATAAGTATTATAAAAACGATCATGATCTGTATCGTATTGACGGCAGCAGCGCAGTGGCTGATGAATCATGTCAATAACCAGATTACATATAAGATTGGAAAAGATTTAAGGATTCAGGCATTTGAGCATTTGCAGAAACTGCCATTATCTTATGTAGATGCACACTCCTCAGGAGACTTGATCAGCCGTATCGTAACGGATATTGATCAGTTTACGGATGGATTGCTGCTTGGATTTACACAGTTATTTACTGGTGTGATCACGATCATTGGAACCATTTGTTTTATGTTAGGAATCAATCCATGGATCACATTAGTCGTTGTTATTTTAAGTCCGTTTTCGTTTTTTATCGCAAGTTTTATCTCAAAGCGAAGTTTTAATATGTTCCGGAAACAATCACAGACTAGAGGAAATATGACAGGATTTGTCAATGAAATGCTTGGAAATATTAAAGTAGTCAAAGTGTTTGATCATGGAGAAAAAGCACAGGAAGAGTTTGATCAGATCAATGATGATCTTGCATATTACTCCTTAAGAGCGACATTTTTCTCATCTATCACAAATCCGGCAACCAGATTTATGTATTCAGGAATCTATGCAGGGGTTGCGATCGCAGGATGTATGAGTGTTATTCGCGGAAGTATCAGTGTTGGTCAGTTATCAAGTTTTTTAAGTTATACAAACCAGTATACAAAGCCGTTTAATGAGATCACAGGGGTTATCACAGAATTTCAGAATTCTTTAGCTTCTGCGGCAAGAGTTTTTGAATTATTAGATGAGGAGCCGATGATTCCTGATGCCAAAGATGCGAAGGCGTTACAGGATGTGAAAGGAAATGTAGAATTAGAGCATGTGGACTTTTCTTATGTGAAAGAAGTACCTTTGATCCAGGATTTTAATCTGAAAGTGGAACCAGGACAGCGGATTGCAATCGTTGGATCGACAGGATGTGGGAAAACAACGTTGATCAATCTGTTAATGCGTTTTTATGATGTGAATGTAGGAATGATCAAGGTGGAAGGAAATGATATCCGGGATGTCACGAGAGAAAGTTTACGATCCAGTTATGGAATGGTACTTCAGGAGACATGGTTAAAAGCAGGAACGATTCGTGAAAATATCTGCTATGGAAAACCAGATGCAACTGAGGAAGAGATGATCATGGCAGCAAAAGAAGCCAATGCACATGGATTTATCGAGCGAATGCCAGATGGTTATGATACGATCATTACAGAAGGTGGCGGAAATCTCTCTCAAGGACAGAAACAGCTCCTTTGTATTGCAAGGATCATGTTAAGTCTTCCTCCAATGCTGATCTTAGATGAAGCGACATCATCAATTGATACGATGACAGAGATCCGAATTCAGAAAGCATTTGAAACGATGATGAAAGGAAGAACAAGTTTTATTGTAGCCCACCGACTTTCAACGATTCAGAATGCGGATGTGATACTTGTTATGGAAAATGGACATATTTTGGAGCAGGGAACACATGAAGAACTTTTAGCGAAAAATGGTGCGTATGCCAGATTATATAACAGCCAGTTTGCACCAGTATAAATGTTAAGATTTTTGACTGGAGATGTCATATGGAAGAAAAAGGAATGAAAAAAAAGAAAAAATTATTGAGGTTGTTTATAGAAACATTTTATTTAAGTGCATTTACCTTTGGTGGCGGCTATATGATCGTATCTTTGATGAAGAAGAAGTTTGTGAATGAATATCATTGGATCGAAGAAGACGAGATGCTTGATCTGGTGGCGATCGCACAATCAGCCCCAGGAGCAATCGCAGTGAATGGAGCAATCGTTGTTGGCTATAAATTAGCAGGTATCAGTGGTGTGATCGTAAGTGTATTCGGAGCTGTTCTACCGCCATTTTTGATCATATCTGTAGTCTCTGTTTTTTATGAAATATTTCGGGATAACAGGATTGTTGCATCGATGCTTTCTGGTATGCAGACGGGTGTTGGTGCGGTGATCATCAGTGTTGTGTACGAGATGGCAAAAGGGCAAAGTAAGAAGGAAAACAGAATAGAACTTGCAATCATTATGGTTGTGGCATTTATGGCAAGTTATGTCTTTGATATTAGTGTGATCTACATTATTCTTGCATGTATTGGAGTTGGAATCGTACAATATGGTATTTCAAGAAAGAAGATAGGAGGCAGAAAATGATCTATTTGCAATTATTTTTAAGTTTCTTAAAGATTGGAGCATTTAGTTTCGGAGGCGGATATGCAGCAATGCCAATGATACAGCAGCAGGTGGTAGATGCATATCATTGGCTGTCTCTGTCTGAATTTGGAGATCTCGTGACGATTTCGCAGATGACACCGGGACCGATCGCAATTAATGCGGCGACTTTCGTGGGCATAAGAGTCGCAGGGTGGCAAGGAGCATTATGTGCAACGATGGGATGTGTATTCCCTGCGTGTGTGATCGTTACAGTGATTGCGTATTTTTATGTAAAATATCGTCATATGGAAGGACTACAAATGGTGTTAAATACTTTACATCCTGCGGTGATCGCACTGATCTTGACTTCTGGAATTACGATCCTTGCACAGGCATTTTTTCAGGGAAGTCATATAGAGCTTCAACAGATCAACTGGATACAGGGTGCTATTTTTATCATTTGTATGTACCTTTTATTGAGAAAGAAAAAAGATCCGATCATTGTCATGCTGTTTGCGGGTGTGCTAAATGTGATTGGAAGCTTTTTCATTTCATAGGAAATTTCAATGAAATCCCCTATGAAATAAAAAAGCCCTCCGGATGGGAATATAAACGATGAGAGTGGTAAAAGTATAAATAAAACAATAGGAAGTGATAGATTTGAGTAAGATACAAGAAGCGAAGAAACTATTAAAACAATACTTTGGATATGATGAATTCCGCCAAGGTCAGGAACAATTGATCGAGGCAGCATTAAATGGGCAGGATGTCTTAGGAATCATGCCGACAGGAGCAGGAAAGTCTCTTTGTTTTCAGATTCCGGCGTTGATGATGGATGGGATCACACTCGTGATCTCACCACTGATCTCGCTGATGAAAGATCAGGTTGGGACACTGAATCAAGCCGGAATTCATGCGGCATTTTTAAATAGTTCTCTGACACAGGGACAGTATCATACCGCATTAAAATATGCGATGCAGGGAAGATACAAGATCATCTATGTGGCACCAGAACGCTTGGAAACAGAAGGTTTTATCAATTTTGCGCTAAATAGTGGAGTGAAGATATCAATGTTGGCAGTTGATGAGGCACATTGTGTGTCACAGTGGGGGCAGGATTTCAGACCAAGTTATCTAAAAATTCTGGAATTTTTAAAGAAACTTCCGTATCGTCCTGTACTGACTGCATATACAGCAACAGCGACAGCAGAAGTCAGGGATGATATTATGGATATTTTGAACCTGAGAGATCCATTTGTATTAACGACAGGGTTTGACCGGGAGAATCTTTACTATGCAGTAAAACGTCCAAGGGATAAGTATAGAGAATTACTAAGTTATTTAAAAGAAAAAGAAGAAAAGATGCCAGGAAGCAGCGGGATCATTTACTGTTTATCTAGGAAAAATGTTGAGGAAGTCTGCTATCAGTTAAGAGAAGATGGATTCTCCGTGACAAGATACCATGCAGGATTATCGGATGAAGAACGAAAGGAAAATCAGGAAGATTTTATCTATGACAGAAAGCAGATCATGGTAGCGACAAATGCCTTTGGAATGGGAATCGACAAGCCGGATGTTCGTTTTGTTGTTCATTATAATATGCCGAAGAACATGGAAAGTTATTATCAGGAAGCAGGAAGAGCAGGACGTGATGGAGAACCTGCGGAATGTATCTTATATTATGCTCCGATTGATAACCGAACCAATCGTTTTCTGATCGAAAATGGAGAGGAGAATGAGGAATTAGATGCGATCACAAAGCAGATCGTGATGGAAAGAGACTGGGAAAGACTTCGTCAGATGACATTTTACTGCTATACGAAGGAATGTTTACGTCATTATATTTTAAATTATTTTGGAGAACAGACAAGCGGATACTGTGGAAACTGCTTAAACTGTCTGACCGAGTTTGAAACGGTTGATGCAACAATGGAAGCGAAAGCTATCATCCAATGTATTAGAGATTGTTATCGAGATTTCGGACTATCCACGATTGTTGATATTTTAAAAGGTTCAAAGAGCCAGAAAGTATTAAGCCGTCATTTAGATGAGAATTCACAATATGGAGCATTGGCATCAGAAAGCATTGCAAGGATACGACAGATCATCAATGAAATGTTAGTCTATGGATATCTGGAAATGACAGCTGATGAATATCCGGTTTTAAGCGTTGCAGATATCACTAAGATTGATGATAACTGGAACTTTGAGATCAAGATTCCAAAAGAAGTCGAAAAAGAGAAAGAAGAACGCAAGATTCAGACGAAGAAACGTAAGAAAGCAGGGGCTGTGGCAGCACTTGCTGAGGAAGATACAGAATTGTTCGAAGCATTACGTGTACTTCGAAGAATGATCGCATCCGAACAGAAAATTCCGCCATATATGGTATTTTCCGATAAGACACTGGTACATATGAGTACGATGAAACCTTCTAATGATGAGGAAATGTTAGAAGTCAATGGAGTCGGAGAACATAAGCTTCAGAAATATGGCGAACGTTTTTTAAATGAAATTCAGAAATATAAATAAAATACATAGATAATAGGAAAAGGAATTCCGTATGAACTATTTTGAAACAAATTTAGAAGAAATATCAAGATCCATACAGTTGCTTGCGCAGATATTTGAATATCAGGTGTTTGAACTTCAAGTCGAAGAAAAAGATGGAAATCAAACAGGATATGTTCCATATATGATGAACGATGCAATTGAGTGTTATCTAAGTTTTCATGGACTTCGTATCTCTGGAAAATATGACAAAGACTATGAAGGAGAGATGTGGGCACAACTGGAAGAACGAGAAGGTCGTTATGGGTTGATCGTTCATCAGGGAGAAGAAAGTGTTTTTACAATGTGGTTTGATGAGATCATGGAACATACGAACTGTTACCGGTATCATGAGATCGGACATTTCTGGAGAGATGGAGCTGAGCAGTGGCGCCAGCTAGTCTATATGATTGGAACGATCCGTGAGAAATATCGCTTTTTAGGGGAAGAAGTGTGTAATGATCAAGAGATGGAGATCATGTCACTGATCGAATTTGCACCATTTTATTACTATTTTCCGATCAATGAAGATCCAGAAGAATGGTATGACAAAACCGAAGAAGGATTAGAATGTATGAGAAATCTTGCTATGCAGGCAGGTGATAAAGATTATTTAAAATGGATCGATAAATATGAGAAGCACCCAACCAAACGAATGGAGATGACGCTTGCAAAGAAACTGCAAGATCCAAAGAGACAAGATTTATATGAATTGATCTGCGAGAAAGTCTGCAATGCTTCTGATCCATATCCAGCAAGGAATTATGGAGAAAGAATCGATCAGAAGATTCAACGATACAGGAAACAGGTTGATAAAAAACTGAAAGAACAAGGATTTACAGGAACTTATCCACAATATGAGAGTGAACATTTATCGGTTTGTGTAACAGAAGAACATCCATTTACGATCTTGGAATCTGAAGATTTTAAATTTAAGATTCAGTTGATGATCTCAGAATGCAGAGAAAAACATCCGAGAAAAAATGCTGGATTTTTTAAAGGATATCAAAGAAAAGGCAAAATAAAAAGACTCGATTTTTAATTATGAAAATCGAGTCTTTTCTTTCACTGATTTATTTATTCTTCAGCCGCTTCTTCGTCTTCATCTTCAGGAACAGCTTCAGGTTCTGCGATGTTAACGACCAGAGTATCTTCTGGTGTAACAAGAGAGATTTTGCTGTTAGCAGCTAATGGCAAGTCTTTGACATGGATCATATCACCAACATTGTACTGTGTTAAATCAATCTCAACCTTTTCAACGATATCAGCTGGGAATGCTTTGTATTCGATTTCAGATAAGGACTGTTCAACGATACCATTCTGTACAGCATCTTCGTTTAATAATTCGATCGCGGCAGTTGTGTGGATCTTTTCGTCAGCAACTAATGCCTGGAAGTTAATAAACATTGTTTCGTTTTTCATGGCATTGTAGTCGATTTCTTTTACGATGGCGTCTACATTTTCTCCGTCAACAAGTAAAGTAATATGAGCTCCTTTTTTGTTATCCTTTAAGAATTTAGCGGCTTCACGGGAATCAACTTTCAATGGAATGGAATTTTCGATATCTCTGCCAAACAGATTTCCGATAACATAACCTTCTTTTCTTAATTTTTTAGCCTTTGTTTTCAAATCTCTTTTTTCTGCAGTTAATGTGTTCATAAAAAGTTCCTCCTTGAAAAAACATTAAGATATTATGCATGTTATGGTATAACACCGGAAGTACTTTGTGTATAAAATATATAAATACACAAAAAGAGCTCCCAGTGTAGTGGAAGCTCTTGCTGTATTGTAGGTGTTTCTATGCACTTGAGTTTATTATATCACTACTTTTTAATTTTTAAAGGGGTAAAATTGATGTATTTTTAAAAGAACAAAATGAATAAAAATCACATATATTAAATAGAAGAAAAAAGAAAGGAAAAAAGACTGTGATTTATGATTTTGCCGTTATCGGCGGTGATATGAGACAGGTATATTTAGCCAACTATCTAAAAAATCAAAGATATCAGGTTATCACATATGCAACCAAAAAAGAAGGCTCAGAATGCAAGGAAGGTAAATCTTTTGAAAATGTCATAAGAGAAGCAAAGTGCATTATTGGACCCGTCGTTTTTTCAAAAAACGGGGAAATCACAGGAAGTTCTAGTAACAAAAAAATGTCAGTAGAAACACTGTTTCAAGAAATGACGAAAGAACAGATTTTATTTGGGGGATGTATCAATGAAGAAATTCGACATGAATGTGAACAAAAAGAAATCAAAGCATTTGACTTCATGAAAATGGATGATGTCGCTATCTACAATGCGATCGCAACTGCAGAAGGTGCTATCATGGAAGCGATCAAGATGCAGCCGATCAATCTTCACAAAAGTCGTTGTCTGGTCCTTGGCTATGGAAGATGTGCAAAAGTTCTTGCAGCGAAACTAAAAGGAATGGATGCTCAGGTAACAGTCTGTGCCAGAAATAAAACAGCAAGAAGTCTTGCAAAATCTTTTGGACTTGAGGTTATGGATTTTACGGAACTAAAACGGCGGATCTGTCAGTATGATCATATTTTTAATACCGTTCCAAAACAGATCCTAAAAGAAGATATTCTCAGGAAGATCTCCAAAGAATCCTGTATCATAGATATTGCTTCTTATCCTGGTGGAACAAACCATCAAATGGCGGAAAAACTAGGAATCTGTGCAAAACTATGCCCAAGTCTTCCAGGCATTTATTCCCCGAAATCTTCTGGGATCATGCTTGCAAAAAAAGTTTTAGAAATCAGTGGAGAGATCAAACATGGTATTGAAAAATAAAAGAATCGGAGTAGCAATGACAGGTTCCTTTTGCACTTACACAAAAGCCTTTGAACAGATCGATTGCTTACTAGAAGAAGGTGCGATCCTGCAGACGATCTTTTCTGACATATCCCAGCATATCAAATGCAGGTTTGGAAAAGGTGAGGAATTTGTAAAAAGAGCACACGATATGACAGGAAATGAACCGATGAAAACGATTGAAGAAGCAGAAATCATCGGTCCGACAGGGTGTCTGGATATCCTGATTTTAATGCCATGTACAGGAAATACCATGGCGAAACTCGCCAATGGAATTACAGATACCCCGGTTTTAATGGCAGCTAAAGCGCAGCTGCGGAATGAAAAACCAGTCGTTATCTCTATGGCGAGCAATGATGCCTTAGGTATGAATCTTAAGAATATCGGGAATCTTTTAAATCATAAGCATATTTATTTTGTACCATTCGGACAGGATGATCCGGTAAAGAAGCCAAACTCCATGATCGCGGATACAAGACTGCTCATTCCGACAATTTTGCAGGCATTAAAAGGCAGACAATACCAGCCGGTTCTCATTGATCATAAAAAATAAAAAGAGGTAGCGTGTATGTGTGGAATTGCAGGATTTCTAAATCCTAGAAACAATGATAAAAAAACAGAGAAAGAAATATATCAGATCTTAAAGAAAATGAATGAAGTTCAAAGACATCGAGGTCCAGATGATGAAGGGATATTTTTGGAAAATGGCTGTGCATTAGGGCATGTACGATTGTCAATCCTTGACCTTTACAGGGGACATCAGCCAATGTGTAAAAAGAAAGAAGGAAATACCTACGTAATCATCTTAAATGGCGAGATTTATAACATGAAAACGTTAAAAGAACAACTGATCAAAGAAGGAGAAATGTTTTCGACAACGAGTGACACGGAAGTTGTATTAACCGGGTATATCAGGTATGGGATTTCTTATATTGAAGAGTTGAATGGAATTTTTTCTATTGCTCTGTGGGATGGGAAACGGAAGAAATTATATTTGATCAGAGATCGTGTTGGTGTGAAGCCATTATTCTATACAAAACGGGGAGATACATTAATCTTTGCATCTGAGATCAAAGGCTTGTTTGCCTATCCAGGAGTCAAACCAGTGATCAACAGAGAAGGACTTTGTGAAATCTTTGGGTTGGGACCTGCAAAGTCATATGGAAAAGGAGTGTTCAAAGATATTTATGAAGTCCTTCCAGGGCATTTCCTGGAATACGATTGTGAAGGGCTGAAAGATCGTGCATATTGGGAATTGAAAGCGAAAGAACACACAGACAGCGAAAAAGATACGATCGAGCATACAAGGTGGCTAGTAAAAGATGCCGTGGAAATGCAGATGTTATCCGATATTCCAATCAGTACATTTTTATCCGGTGGAGTTGACAGTAGTCTTGTCACAGCAATCTGTGCGAAAAAGCTTCAAAAAGAAGGGAAAAATTTAAACACATTTTCCTTTGATTTTGTAAATAATCATAAATATTTTAAATCAAACGCCTTCCAGCCAAGTGAAGATCGCCCATGGGTTGATAAGATGGTTGATCATGCAAAGACAGATCACAGATATTTGGAATGCGACAATGAAAACATGATCGAAAATCTATACAAAGCAGTTGATGCCAGAGATCTTCCATGTATGGCAGATGTGGAGTCTTCGATGCTATATTTTTGTTCGAAAGTTGTAAAATATAACAAAGTAACATTAACAGGGGAGTGTGCAGATGAAATTTTTGGCGGTTATCCATGGTTTCATAAAGAGGAATGCTTCAAGGCAGAGATTTTCCCATGGTCTATGGATATGCAGCCAAGAAAAATGCTGTTAAATGATGATATCATACAGAAAGTGGATTTAGAATCTTATGCAAGAACAGCTTATCAAAAGACGATCAATGAGACGCCAAAACTTTATGGAGAAGATCAGATCGAAGCTAGAAGAAGGCAGATTTCTTATCTGAATCTAAGATGGTTTATGGTAACCTTAATGGATCGCATGGATCGCACGAGCATGCATTGTGGGTTAGAAGCACGAGTGCCGTTTGCTGATCACAGGATCGTGGAATATCTTTATAATGTTCCGTGGGAGTTAAAATGTTTAAATGGTGTGGTAAAAGGATTGCTAAGAGCAGCAGGGGAAGGAATCCTGCCAGATGAGGTATTGTATCGAAGAAAAAGTCCATATCCAAAGACTTATGATCCAAACTATGAAAAAATCTTATCCAAAGAACTTCTAAAAGTTATGGCAAAAAAAGGAGCACCGATCAAAGAACTGATCGATGCATATAAACTAAGCAGATTCTTAGACAGTCCGAAAGACTATGGTAAACCATGGTATGGACAGTTGATGGCAGGTCCTCAGATGATCGCTTACCTTCTGCAAGTCAATTACTGGCTGGAAAAATACCAGATCACATTGGATCTAAGTTAGCTAGATTAACATAAAATGTCTTAAAATATATAGCCATCCCGTAACTGTAAATGCACTAAACATCGTTGTTAACATGACAACACTGGAAGAAAGAGTTCCCTCATGTCCCATATTCTTCGCCATAACAAAACTACTTACTGTTGTTGCGGAACCAAGCATGATAAGGATGGCAACCAACTTATCGGTACGGAATCCAAGTTTCACTGCAATTGGCAGGAAAATGGCACAAAGACCAATAAGTTTCATAAAAGCAGCAATGGCAGATGGTTTGATCTTTCCAAAAGCGTTTTTGATATCGAAGGTAGCGCCCATCGCCATGAGTCCCATTGGAGTGGCGACATTTCCAATGCTTGAAATAACCTTTTTAGGGATTGCAGGCATTGGAATTTTTAATGCAGACCAGACAAGTCCAGCAACAATTCCGATAAGGATTGGGTTTGTCACGATTCCTTTGATCGTTTTTTTCACAACAGTACGGTCAAGCCCACTTTGTCCAGGTTTAAATACAGATAAGACAACAACAGCCATCATATTATATAATGGTACACTTCCAATGATCATCAAAGGAGCCATTCCGGCATTTCCATAAATGTTTTGGATAAATGCGATTCCAAGAAGAGCAGCACTGCTTCGGTAAGCCGCCTGAATAAATTCTCCACGGATCGTTTTATCACCTAGCAGACAAGAAATCAGAAAAGAAATCGTAATACTGATCATGGTAACGATAAAACAAAACAGGACAAACTTAACATCCCAGACTTTTGAAAAATCAACCGTTGCAAGATCCTCAAATACCAAGACAGGCAAAGGAACCATAAAAACAAACTTATTCATTTTCGAAGCAAAAATATCATCAATCCATCCAATCTTTTTAAAGACAAGTCCTAAGATCATCATCAAAAAGACAGGAACAGTAGCGTTTAAGCTAAAGATTAAATTTTCCATAATTACTCACTTTCTGTAGTATAAGCTGAACTTTTCTTTGGTGTGATCAGATAGTGGTAGACAAAATGTTTCACTGCAACAAAATGTTTTCTCGTCCAAACAAGACAAAAACCACTGAAAACAGGCAGAAAACATACAAGAGAACCAGTATGTCCAAAGTTTTTGCAAGATAGATAAGAAACGATAACACCAAAATGGAAACAAAGCAAAACAGAAGCGAAAAATTTCCATTTTCTTAAGGCGTCGGGATCTTTACTGCAAAGATATTCTGTTATAGATGTCGTAAACTGACGCAGGTTATTCGTAGAAAAAATTGTAGAGCAGGTAAATCCATCCCCACCCTTAAAGGAACACCACTGAATTGCCATTGCAAAATACAACGGATAGAGGGCAATGAAATCATTCAGATCCGATGGAAGAAAAGCAACGATCAAGGCTGCCATTGCATCTATAAAAAGACTGACATAAGGAAGATGCAGCCTTGTAAACTTTGGTAAGATCACCGTCAGTGATAATGCAAACATATAAATAAAAACACCAAGAAGTCGCACAAAGAAATTCGCATCCGGGTGTCCAGCAAGATCTGCAAATACAGAGATCAGATTCGAAGTCTGCGCAGAACCAAAGAGTTCATGATGATTAAGAATCGCAAAACCACCAAGAAATCCCCCAACGATTGCCATATTAAAATGGATCCAACGATCCATATCCCTACTACACATGAAAAAACCAGCTTTCTTAAAAATATTTCCAAAATATTATATATCCATCCAGAAGAATTGTAAAGTTATGATTTGTATGTAGGCTTGCATTCACTAACTGAAGACGGTAGTGGTTTCGATTACGTAAATTATTTGAATATTATAAAAAGGGTTATCTGCCTGAGTCGAGCGAGAGCGTGTCGCAGACAGATAACCCTTTTTATAATATTCCACCAATAATTTTCGTCATCAAAC
>OGOQ01000325.1_pt1 | contig 52053 bp, 39 predicted proteins | sample 1552691 | NCBI WGS metagenome assembly OGOQ01 (sample SAMEA2580209, study PRJEB22360) | human gut metagenome | biome: human gut; feature: human-associated habitat; material: faeces | place: Denmark | collected 2008/2010
CTACCGAGCGCGTAGTGGACTTTCACCACCTAGTTATCGCCCATGCTGGGCGCACAACAAATACGCCCTAGGCATCAACAGCCTAAGGCGTATTTTTATTTATTCTGCATATAATAATTAATAAAGGTCTGCGCAACCTGTGACAGCTCTCTGCCCTTAACTATGGACAGCGTCATCTCCAGAAACAAGCGCTCATCCTTGATTTCCTTGCGGACCAGATTCGCCGGAAACAATTCTACAGCCGGTGCCGGTACAATCGCCACACCGGTATTTTTTTCTGCCCAGGCTATGGCCGAAAGCTTAGTAGTATTAATACTCATAACCTGCGGGAAAATGTGTGAATCCGAGCACACAGAAAAAAACAGCTCAGAACAGCCACGCGAAAGACATAACGGAATGTCCTCCAAATCATCCAGCAAGATATTAGGCTTATCATTTTTCAGATACGGGCTATCCTTATGAAAAAGCGCAACCAGACGCTCTTTACGGCTGAACAGCGTTTCAAAGCGTTTAGACTGCTTTAGGGGTGCATTGGCAATGCCTATTTCTGTTTTCCCCTCCAAAAGCTGCTGGGTTTGTTCGTCAATCGGCACCTCATACAGCTCATAATTAATATGCGGAAACTCTCTGTAAAAATCACTCAAAAAGTTTTTAATAAAGTTTATTGACATCGAAGGTGACAGACTGATGCGCAGCGTACCGCTAAAGCCTGCCTGACAGTCAACTATCTCCTTCAGAGCGCTGTTTTCTGCCGAGCAGATATACTTAGCCTTGTTATATAAAATACAGCCTGCATCCGTAAGCTCAATACTGTGACCGCCACGGCGCACATGCAGCAGCTGCGTACCAAAACGCTTCTGCAGCACCTTAAGCTGATTACTCAGCGCCGGCTGGGCAATCGCTATCTGCTTAGCTGCGGCAGAAATACTGCCGGCTTCAACTATGGCAATAAAATTGCGGTAATATTCTATATCCATATAGGGTTCTCCTTTACTTCTCTCTGCCTTTATTATACTATACAGCAATATTTCTGAGTACTTTTTTAGTTTTTAAAATTAAATTTTTCATAAAACCAATGGCAGCATATGCAAAACGCATATAACTCCAATAAATTATTTTTATAAGTGATTAGGAATAAAAGCATAAGTTTTTCGTTTTTTTCTAAAAACAGACAACTATATATCATGAATTATCCTGTTCCCGCATCAAAGAACGAGTTAACGTATATGTATTTTTTATATGTAAAATGTATTTTCCGTATTTTACTTTATATGTTGATAGATTTAAACTGTAAGCAGATAAGGAAATTTCCAAAAAAGAAAAGAGGTTTTTGAAATGCTGGATGCAACACGTTTGCGCACCCCCTGCCTATTTGACAAAATAGTCAGCGCGGACGAAGCAGCCACACTGATTACCGATGGTATGAATGTCGGTGTCAGCGGCTTCACCCCCTCTGGCTATCCTAAGAAAACCACACTTGCTCTCGCTAAAGCCATCAAGGCCGGCAAAAAATGCCGTATCAATATTTGGAGCGGTGCTTCCGTCGGACCGGAAATCGAAGAAGCACTTGCCGAAGTCGGCGGTATCAGCGGACGCATGCCTTATTATGCAGCCTCCAACAAAACACTCAGCCGCCAGATCAACACCGGCAGCGTAACCTATATTGATCAGCATTTAAGCCACTTTGCCCAACAAATCGACTACGGCTTTTACGGCGATGTTGATGTTGCAATCGTTGAGGCCGCTGCTATTAATGCAGACGGCAGCATTGTTCTCGGTCCGGGCGTCGGCAACACGCCTATGCTTGTAAAGCATGCGAAAAAAATTATTGTTGAGGTCAACACATCTATCCCGCTGACGCTGGAGGGAATGCACGATATTTACATCTGCAGCAAACCACCTGAGCGCACCGAAATCCCTATTTATCATGTCGGCGACCGCATCGGTTCTCCTTATGTAAGCTGTGGACTTGACAGAATAACCTGCATCGTCGAATCAGACATTGTCGACCATGTACGCAATTTAAACGCTCCTGATGAAGCAAGCAAAAAAATTGCCGCTAACCTGGTTGATTTTTTGGAGCACGAGCAGCGCCACGGCCGTCTGCCGCAGCAAATGCTGCCGTTGCAGTCCGGCGTAGGAAGCATAGCCAATGCTGTATTAATGGGTTTGGCAGAATCTAAATTTGATAATCTGACTATGTACTCGGAGATTTTGCAAGATTCTGTTTTTAAGCTGATAAAATGCGGTAAGGTCACCCAAGCCTCCGGCTGTGCCTTCACCCCATCGCCGACAGTTTGGGAGATGTATAAAGAAGATCCCAAGCTCTACCGTAACCGCATTGTTCTGCGTCCGCTCGACATCAGCAATAATCCGGAGGTCATCCGCCGCCTCGGCGTTATCTCCATGAATACACCGCTTGAATTTGATATTTACGGTCAGGCAAATTCTACCCACGTTATGGGTAACCGTATGATGAACGGTATCGGCGGCAGCGGAGATTATATGCGCAATGGTTACCTGACAATATTCTCCACCCCGTCAACTGCCAAAGGCGGTAATATCTCGAGCGTAGTTCCCATGGTTTCACACGCAGATCATACCGAACATGATACGATGGTTTTTATTACCGAGCAAGGTGTAGCCGATATCCGCGGTCTGAGTCCTCTAAAACGGGCCAAACTGATTATCGAAAAATGCGCCCACCCCGATTTCAGGGAACAGCTTTATGATTACCTGAAAATGGCGCAAAGAAAAAACGGCCATGAGCCTGTTGATTTGGAACATGCCTTCGACATGCACATAGCGTTAGAAAAAACAGGCACGATGAAAGAGCAATCCAAGGAGGAAAATCATTATGACTACACGAGAAGATTTACAGCTTAGCTTAGATGCCTATGATGCCAAGGTTGCCAAGGCAATCGCAAAATTCCCTGAACGGCAGCATTTAAGCGAAAAGCGCTTATATACACCCTTAGATATCGATGAAAAATTTGATTATAACAGTAAACTCGGCTTTCCCGGTCAGTATCCTTTCACCCGTGGCGTACAGCCCACAATGTACAGAGGCCGCCTGTGGACTATGCGTGCTTATGCAGGCTTTGCCACTGCCGAAGAAACAAATGCCCGTTACAAATATCTGCTGCAGGCAGGCCAAACCGGTCTTTCCGTAGCTATGGATTTACCTACACAAATCGGTTTGGACAGTGACGCACCGTTATCCGAAGGTGAAGTCGGCAAGGTTGGCGTAGCAATTGATTCTCTCGCTGACATGGAAAAGCTTTTTGAAGGTATTCCGCTGGATAAGGTCAGCACCTCGATGACCATCAACGGTCCGGCAGCCGTACTTTTGGCAATGTATGTTGCTGTTGCCGAAAAGCAGGGCGTAAAGCCGGAGCAACTGAAGGGCACTATTCAAAACGATATTCTCAAGGAATATATCGCCCGCGGAACCTATATCTTCCCGCCACGTCCTTCCATGCGCCTGATTACAGATACATTTGCTTATTGCTCGCAGAATATCCCCAAATGGAATACTATCAGCGTTGGCGCTTATCACATTCGCGAAGCAGGTGCTTCCGAGGTACAGGAAATCGCTTTTGCCTTCGCTAATGCCATGGCCTATATTGATGCTGCAATCAAAGCAGGCCAAAAGGTTGATGATTTTGCTCCCGGTATCAGCTGGATTTTTACCGCAGGCCTGAATTTCTTCTCTGAAATAGCCAAATTCCGTGCTGCCCGCCGCTTGTGGGCACGCATAATGAAAGAGCGTTACGGAGCCACCATTCCCAAGGCACAGATGCTGCGCGTACACGTTCATACCGCAGGCAGCGTGCTAACAGCACAGCAGCCTTTGAACAACGTTGCCCGCATTACCTGGCAGGCTATGTCTGCTGTACTTGCAGGCATTCAGTCGATGGCCTGCTGCGCGTATGACGAAGCCATTGCCCTCCCGACGGAAGAAAGTGCAACTCTTGCACTGCGTACCCAACAGCTCATCGCTTACGAAAGCGGTGTTGCCGACACTATCGACCCCATGGCCGGTTCCTATTATGTTGAAGCACTCACTGACAAATTTGAAAAAGAAGCTTATGAATACATCCAAAAAATTGATGCCATGGGCGGTGCGGTTGCTGCTATCGAACAAGGCTATATGCAAGGTGAAATGGCTGCCCATGCCTACGAATATCAGACAGATATTGAAAAAGGCAAGCGTACAGTCATCGGCGTCAACAAATTTGCAGACAATAAGGCTGTCAAAACAAATGATGTTATTACGGCAGATTTAAGCGTTGCGGAACGTCAGATTGCCCGTGTAAATGAAATGAAGGCTCACCGTGACCAGCAAGCAGTAGATTCTTCCCTGAAAGCTCTGAAGGAAGCTGCCAAGGGTGAAGCTAACCTTATGCCTTATCTGATTGATGCTGTTAAAACCTATGCAACCTTAGGCGAAATCTGCGGCGTACTGCGCGAGGTATTCGGAGAATACCAGCAGGGAGGTAATTTGTTTTAAGGCTAAGGCAGGTGTTTACGTTGCGTTTGGCGAATACCATGGCAATAGTTAAAATTAAAGCAAAGGCAGGTATTAACAATGACAACTAAAGCATTAGCAAAATTTACCGCAGAATTGTGCTACGAAAAGCTCTCTGCTCACAGTATCGAAATGGCTAAAAAATGTCTGTTGGACTGGCTGGGAATTGCTATCCGCGGTTCGCAGGAAAAACCGGTACGTATTATACATGACGTAATCTTGCAGGGAGATGCCCCGCAGGCGAATATTTTCGGCAGCCTTCCCGCCAAAAAGGCCGGTGCCCTGAACTCAGCCTTTATCAACAGCGCGGCCTCTCACAGTCTGGATTTCGATGACCTGCATAACCCGTCGATTATTCATCCGGCCTGCGTTGTTGTTTCTCCCGCACTGGCTGTCTGCGAGGCAGAGCACAAAAGCGGTAAGCAGCTCATCGCAGCAATTTGTGCAGGCTACGAAGCCAGCGGGCGCGTAGGCGAAGCGGTTATCCCGGAATCCTACTTCTTTTGGCATACTACCGGTACCGCAGGCACCATCGCCGCCGGTGCTGCTGCCGCCAACGCTCTTGGACTTAACGCACAGCAGACACTGATGTGCTACGGCAGCGCCGGTACCCAGGCAGCAGGCCTGTGGGAGTTTTTAAAGGAAGGTGCCATGAGCAAGCCGTTGCACACAGGCAAGGCTTCCTACAGCGGTGTCCTCAGCGCTTATCTGTCGCAGAAGGGCTTTACTGCCGCCAGTGAGATTTTAGAAGGTGAAAAGGGCTTCTGCCGTGCCATGGTCAAAGAACCGCATTTGGAGAAACTTACCGAAAACATGAGCACTGATAAACTGAAAATCGACATCAACTCCTTCAAGCCCTACGCCTGCTGCAAGCATGCCCATGCCGCTCTTTACGCCATTCAGGAGCTGCGTAAGGCTCATTCCCTGCAGCCTGAGGACATCGCTAAAATTAAGCTTTACGTCAACGATATTACGAACTATCTGATTAATAATCCGCAGCCGCAAACTCCCTACGGCGGCAAATTCAGTATTCAATATTGCTCCGCTGCTATGCTGAAGTTCGGCGAAGTTGGCATTGCGCAGTTCAGCGAGGAATGTATCCATAACAAAGAGCTTACGGATTTAATGCAGCGCATCGAGGTTATCCGCGATGAGGCTATGGAACAGCTTCATGCGGCAGATGCTTCCAAGCTGGCCTCAAAAGTAGAAATTCAGCTGCATAACGGACAAACTCTTACAATGCAGGTTGATTATCCTAAGGGAGATCCGGAAAATCCTCTGACTTGGGAGGAGCTCTGCGCCAAGTTTATGAGCCTTGCCGTACCTGTTTACGGTGAAGCAAAGGCATTACGTTTACAAAATTGGGTAGCAAGCCTTGAGCAATGCAGTGACGTTGCCCAAGCGCTGGATGCCTGTCTAAAGGAGGAATGATTTATGCAACCGGAAGAAATTATCCGAAGCGTAAAAGATATCTACACGCATAACGCTTTTATGCAGCACTGCGGCATAAAGGTTCACAGCATCAGCTGCGGCAAAGCTGCAGTAGGCCTGCGCATCGACCCTGCTATCCACACAAACCTTAACGGCAAGCTGCACGGAGGCTTGCTTACAACACTGGTGGATAATGCCACCGGCATCGCCTGCGCCGCTATGGGCAAGCGCGTGGTTACGGTATCGATGACCGTAGATTTCATTAAGAGCGCTCCTTCCGGTGCAATGGTAGAAGCACAGGCTGAGGTTATTTCGCATAATGACCAGTTGATTACTATGCAGATTCATGTATATGATACTGATACAAATACACTGCTGGCCACCAGCAGCTGCTGTATGCTGACAATTGCCGACTTCCCCGGAATTCCGGAAAAATGGTAAGTGTCAGCTCCGCAAGCAGTCTACAAAGCGTATACCATAACAGCTTAACTGCTTTCGTTAGAATGTAAAAAGGCGTTCTCCCCTGCGGGAGAACGCCTTTACTTACAGCAACTTATTAAATTTGTTCAGCCTTAATCGCTTCAACCTGCTCAACAGAAAGCGAAGTAGCCTTAGCAATATCCTCTACAGATAATCCCATACTTAAAAGACGCTTTGCAGTTGCAGTCTTTTCTTCTGCCTTGCCTTCGGCGAGACCTTCCGCCTTACCTTCGGCGAGACCCTGAGCCTCACCTTCAGCCAGACCTTCGGCATGTGCTTCGTCACGCAGGTCTTTCATACGCATTTCGTAAGTCATATAGGCATCCCTCACTTTCTTGTCATTTTCATTCCGCCTTAATCGCTTCAACCTGCTCAACGGAAAGTGAAGTAGCCTTAGCAATATCCTCTACAGATAATCCCATACTTAAAAGACGCTTTGCAGTTGCAGTCTTTTCTTCTGCCTTGCCTTCGGCGAGACCTTCCGCCTTACCTTCGGCGAGACCCTGAGCCTCACCTTCAGCCAGACCTTCGGCATGTGCTTCGTCACGCAGGTCTTTCATACGCATTTCGTAAGTCATATAGGCATCCCTCACTTTCTTGTCATTTTTAATTTCTACAATCGTGTCAGCAACCTCACGTGTAAAATTACTGGTAATAGTATTGCTGTTGATGTAGTCAAACAGACTTTGAATGTCCGGTGACACATCACCTTTGGTTCCCAAGGTATTGAGAAACATAATAACTGCTTCATCTGCCAATTCAATATTCATGTTTTCCAGACAACGCTTCTTAAAGGTATAAATACGCTGAGAATCCTGAAAAAAATCAAACAGACAGAAGAAAATTATATACGTAGGAGATAATTCGTCATAATCCTGACCTTTTTGCAGCATATCCGTATCAAGCATAGCCTGATAGTAGCGGGTACGCTTAGGCAACAGAAATTTTCCTGTAGCACGATTAACAGGATTCTTTACCTGCATTTCCAAATTGTAATGAGTATTGGCAGTATCTGCAATTCTAACATCCAAACGAATACCATGGCTGTCAGGATAAACATCAATAGTCTGCTCTGCTTCAAGATAGGTAATGTCTGCAATTTCGGTATGTAAAAGCTCTTCCAGAATATGCTTGCAGATGCGTTTTCTGAGCATAACGTGCTTGAAAAGAAAATCGTTGGACAGAGTCAGCTTATCGAGATTAGAGATTTGCTTTTGCATTTGTTTCCTCCTTTGATTATAGCATAATTTGCAGTAAAAATATATAAGCCGGCAATTGCGACTGACATAAAGGAAAAGGCGCCTGCCGAAAGCTCGACAGGCGCCACTGGTCCGCACGACCAGGCATAAGCTCCGCTAAAATGCGGCTACCTATGCAACTAAGGTAATTATAACACAGAAACGTTTTAAAAACAATAGTTCGTTAAGCAAAAAGTGCTATTACACTTAGGGCATATTTCATTACTGCAAAAGGCGTTCTCCCCTGCGAGAGAACGCCTTTACTGTTTACTGAGCTTTATTCACTTGTCACTGCCGACAATTTATTTTGCCAGCTTGTTGCCGTAATGGTCGCGCTCGCCTTTAGTATCGTTTACGCGTACACGTTCGATCTTATCGCGATCGCCATCTTCACCGCTGATGCGGTCTACACGGATGCGACCCAATTCAGGCTCAAATTCTTTGATGATCTTTTCTTCCAGAGCTGCGCCGTTTTCGATTGCACGATAGAGCATTGCAGCAAATTCATAACGGGTCATCAGGCGGTCACCGCCGAAGTTGCCGTCAGGATAGCCTTCGATGTAGCCGTTGCCTGCCAGCTTAGCGATGTATTCATATGCCCAGTGGTTAGCCGGAACATCCGGGAAGAGTTTGGTCTTGGTTTCATCCAGCATACCGAATGCTTTTTCCATCTTAGCCATCTTAGCGCCCATTACTGCCAGCTGACCGCGGAGGTTGATAACCTCGCGTGCCAGAGCGGTACGGCTGTTGCTTACATGGTTGGTGCGGTCCAGAGCAAAGGATACGCCTGCGTTAACCATGTTTTCGCCGTTGCCTACGGTACCTGCAACACTGAACATTACCTTTTCATCAGGACGATAGTAAGCGCCGATTGCAGCAGCGTTTTCGCCTGCATAGTTGCCATAGCCTGCGGAGAAGGTCAGTTTGTCGTCCGGATCAAAGTCCATCGGATGCAGGGCTGCCAGAGCTGCTGCGCCTGCGCCAACCTTGTTTACACGGCTGCCAAGCTTGTTGATGCGGTTGGTGTTGTTAACAACTTCTTGATTGGTCTTATACAGTTGGCTGCCGTTTACAGCGTCCTTAGATGTTTCGCTGAGTTCGCCTGCAGCAACATTGGTAACCTTTTTGTCATTTGCATTCAAGCCTTTATCGCTGATATAGGTCTTGTCGCCAACTTTTACGCCTTCATCGCTGATGGAGGTTTTGCCTGCGGTTACAGCAGTTGCGGTTACGCTTACGTCTTTACCAATCTTCAGGCCATCTTTGTTCATTACAGTTTGACCGGTAGTTACGCTGTCAAGGTGAATATCTTTGTCCAGAGCAACCTTGTATTCCTTGCCACCGTCTTTATTTTTGTCTTCGGTTACAGTAATGTTGTCACCTGCGGTAACAGTGGTGTGTTTTTTAGCAAGCTCTTCAACATTGGTTACACGATTATCAAGGTTCTTGATATCGGTCTTGTTTTGAGCGATGTCTGCTGCATTTTGAGCAATATTTGCTTTATTGGTAGCGATGTCTGCTGCATTTTGAGCAATATTTGCTTTATTGGCAGCGATGTCTGCTGCATTTTGAGCAATATTTGCTTTATTGGTAGCAATATCTGCCTCGTTCTGGGTTACGCGTTTATCCAATGCTGCAACATTCTCATTGGTCTGATGCAGTTGGCTGCCGTTGATAGCGTCGGTAGAGGTGCTGCTTACTTCGCCTGCAGCTACGCCGCTGATCTTGCCGTCTTCAGCAATAGTTACTTTGCCCAGCTTAGCGCCTTTAGTGGTGATTTGGCTGTAGTTGCCGCTTGCATCGCCTACGAACAGCTCACCGTCACGCAGTGCAGTATGTTTATAGAATACGCCGTCTTTCAGAACTACGTTGCCGATTACGCCTTCGTCAGCTGTTACCTTGCCGAGTTCAGCCTCAGGAGCAACCAGTTTGCCATCTTTGTCTACAACCAATTTGCCGTTGGCAGCATAGAATGCACCATTGCTGTTTACGAAGAACGGTACAGTGCCGTTTTCATTTGCAGTACCTACGGACAGGTTGTATTTGGAATTCAATGCGTTGGTCTGAACGGAGTTTGCATTCATATTACCGTCTTTATCTACGGAGAATTTGTTGCTTGCTGCGTAGAATGCGCCGGTGCTGTTTACAAAGAACGGCATGATTCCGTTTTCTGCCATAGTGCCTACGGACAGGTTGTATTTGGAGTTCAGTGCGTTGGTTTGAACGGAGTTAACATCAAGGTCTTTGTTTAACTCAACCTTAACCTTAGTGCCGTCATGGCTTACACTGATGTTCTTGTCGCCGCTGAAGTCAACATAATCGCCGGGTTTAACGTTGGTTGCTTCGGTTGCAACACCGTTGGTAGCCAGGTTCCAGCCCTTGTTGGCAATTTCGCTTACTTTATTCAGCTGGCCTACGTTAACAGCATCATTATTATTAATGCCGTCAGCCACGCCTGCGATACGGCCATCTTTATATACGTTTACTTTACCATTGATGGTAGTAGTATCGCCGAACAGTTTTACGGATGCGCCCTGACCGTTAGTAAATTCGCTTACCATGCCGCCCATTGCGCCCAAAGTCAGTGTTGCACCACCGTTGCTGATGGTTTCAATGCCTACCAGATCCTTGTTAAGGTTTACTTTGTAATCGGTATGACCGTCTTCAGCCTTAGTAGCGGTAACGGTGGTATTTACACCGTCAGATACGGTTGTTGCGGATGCTACAGCTGCTTTTTGCAGTTGGCTTACGTTTACTGCATCAGCAGCATTAACGCCGTCAGCTACGCCTGCAATGCGGCCGTCTTTATATACGTTTACTTTACCATTGATGGTAGTAGTATCGCCGAACAGTTTTACGGATGCGCCCTGACCGTTAGTAAATTCGCTTACCATGCCGCCCATTGCACCCAAGGTCAGTGTTGCACCGCCATTGCTGATGGTTTCGATATCTTTCAGGTTTTTGTTCAGCTCAACCTTAACCTTAGTGCCGTCATTGCTTACGCTGATGTTCTTATCGCCGCTGAAGTCAACAGTTTCGCCGGGTTTAACGTTGGTTGCTTCGGTTGTAACACCGTTGGTAGACAAATTCCAGCCTGCATTAGCAGTGTCGCTTACTTTTTTCAGTTGGCTTACGTTTACTGCGTCTTTATCAGAACGACCGTCAGTTACACCGCCAATGGTGCCATCCTGTCTCACTTCTACTTTACCATTAATTTTAGTACTGCCACCCATAAGGCTTACAGATGCTTGACCGTTAGTTAATTCTGCTGTTGCTCGAGCTCAGCGCCAGTTTAGCACTGCCATTGCTTACGGACTCAATGCCTTTCAGGCCTTTGTTCAGAGACAGACCTTTTTCGTCGACAGCAAGGTTTACTTCGCCTTCTTTCAGGTTTACAGAAATTGCATTGTTTGCAGCTGCATCAATAGTGATACCGTTACCTGCGGTATATTTAGTATCAACAGCATTGACAGTGTATTCCAATCCTTTGTCTGTTTCCTTTTTATCCAGTGTTACATTTTCACCGGCAACCAATGTAGTATGTTTACCTGCTTCTGCTGTTACATCATTCAGTTGGCTTACGTTTACTGCGTCAGTATCGGCAGTGCCTGCTGCTACGCCAGTAATCTTGCCGGTATTATCAATGGTAACCTTGTTGTTAAGCTTGATAGCGCCATCTGCAAAGCTAATGCTGCCTGCGCCAGTTCCTACACCAGTGATAGATTGAATGCCAGTCAGAGCAGTGTTCAGTGACAGGCCGTTGCTGTCAACTACGAGGTTTTGCTCGCCCTCTTTCAGCTTAACGTTAATCTTCTTATCGGTGATGGAAATACCATTACCTGCGCTCAATGCTGCGTCCGTAATTTTGTTCTTCACATACTCTACGTTAGTTACGGAATCACCTTTGTTTGCATCAACATTGGTTACGTATGCATTGTTGGTAGTTACGCTGGTCAGACCATTCAGGTTTTTGTTCAAGTTAACTGCAATTACGCCATCACCGCTAGTAGTAACATTAGTGTTATCACCATTGATAAAGTTTACCTTATTGTCTGCATTAGGCTTAACATCAGTGCCATTAGCCTGTGCAGTCCAATTTTTATCACCGCTTTGAATACCGCTGAGGTCAATATCAACTGTACCTGAAGTAGCATTGCCATAAGCATCAGTTTTAGTCAAAGTCAACTTTTTGGTGGTTTGGTCATATGTACCGCTGGTAACGCTATAGTCTTTTACAGTACCTACTTCAACTTTGCTGCCATTATCCTTGATCAGTTCTACCTTACCATTTGCACCAATAGAACCGCTGGTAATAACTTCGCCTTGCAGGGTTGTAATATTCGTTCTATTGGTTGTTACTCTGCCATCAATATTGGTAACAGTATTATTCAAGGCATTCAATTTGGTTGCGCTGGCAACGTCGGTAATCTTAAGCTCATTGCCAGTAACTTCATGGCCATTACCGTCAACATATTTCATGGTTACGGTGCCATCTGTTTGAACGCTGTATTGTCCATCCTTAACATGCACATCTGCAGCCTTGGCAATGTTAACTATTTCAGTTTTACCATTGTTGGAGATATTGGTAAAGTCTACATTAACTAAATTATTACTTACTTCCTTCAGCTGTCCATAGTTTACTGCATCGGTATCAGCTGCGCCTGCTTTTACATTGCTAATCGTTTGGCTATTTGCATTCAGACCGGTGCTGGTGATATAAGCTTTTTCGCCATAACCAATACCAGCAGTAGACATATAGAAGTCACCTGCTTTTACGCTATCTACAGTCAGATCCTTCTTCAATGCCAAACCAGCTTCAGTAACTTCAAGGTTATTTTCGCCTTTCTTCAGGTTCACAGAAATTGCATTTTTGTTAGCCTCATCAATTGTAATACCATTGCCTGCAGTATATTTAGTGTCGGTATCAATAGAAGAAAGATCTACCTCTACACTATCCTTATCTTTACCAGTTATTGTCAGCTTTTTGCCATCTAATTTTGCACTATCTAATGCATTATGGGTATCGGTGTCTGTAATGGTAGTTGCATTGCCATCAACAGTAATGGTAGTAGTTTTATTAGCTGCATCTTGTTCAACTTTTACCCCAGAACCATATTTGATTGTATAATCAACACCATTAACCTTAATGCCTGTAATTGCGTCAGCAGGGCCGTTTACCTCTACCTTAGAACCGGTAGCAAAGGTCTGATTAACTGTACCATTGGAAATCTTAACGAAAGTATCATTAGCTGCACCGCTGCCGTCAGTACCGCCACCGCTGGTAACAGTAATAGCACCTGTGACAGGCGCACCTGCTTCGGTATCGCCATTTCTCAGCAGGCCGATAGTTGCGGAATTTGCTTGGGTAGTATCCAAAGTAACTTCTTTAATATCGTTACGACTTAGCTTCTCATCATTTTCCACTAATACAGACAAATCTTTCTTATACTCAGCCAAGCGATAAGTTGACATGGTAGCGCTCGGGTCGGTAACCGCGGAAGCCCAGTAGCTATAGAAGTGGCCATTATCATCCTTTACTGTCATAAGGATTTCATTGTTTTTGCCAAAAACGGTGCCTTCATAGAAATCACTGCCATCTTTATTGGTAAACACACCAATCTTACCATCAATAACATATACGTTGCTGTAATCTACCGGTTTTCCTTTATAATTGTAGGCCTGCTTATCATCATCCCATATAAGCCCTTTATTATCATCGGCAGTTACAAAGCCTTTAGGCATATTTTTGCCAACTAAATCAACATAACCGTCTTCATAGTTTCCTTGCGCAACAGCACCTTCCCAGGTGGGATCATGAATAATATAATGCCAAGTACCATCAGCCGCAGTTCCGCCACTGTGGCTTACACCAACAAAACCACTTGCAGTAATCTTGTTTAATGATTCGCCCATATTGGTTACTGTACCACTTGCTGAAACCATCGAAGCTACTGATTGCAAAATGCTGTCTTTATCACCATTACCAATATACGCTACATCAGAAGATTTGCCATGGTCGGAAAGCGGTGTATGCATGGCGCCATTTTCTTCAACCACCAGTTTATAGCCTTTACGCACCCAATATTTATTGGTTGCATCATAGATATACTCATGCCCATCAATGGTCGTTTTATTTCCACTATACAAAGTATGTGTTGGATCAGCAAACGCAACATATTGAGACTTAGCCGTGTCAGTTCCACTAGGCTCTGCCGCCAGCACGTCAAAGCTTGCACAGGTCATAACACCCGTTGCAATCAGCATTGCCAACAGCTTCTTCGTAGAGCAGCTTTTACTGCCATGATTTTTCGCAATTTCGGAGACAACAACGTAAGCGTTGCGTGCCTCGTTCCAAATTACTTTGAAAACTTTGTTCATCAAAAATTCCTCCCTCATACATTTTTTATATACTGTACACGACACCTGCCGTGTGTTGAGGCAAATTAAGTATCTATGGCGGCAACCATACAGCCAAAATACTCTTATATATAATTTCAGCATATGCAATTATATATGTTAAGTCAAGCAAACCTTTATATACTATGTACTCAATAGGTTTTTATCTGTAAAGCAAAATAAAAATCTCTGCGTATTTCCATTAGCTCACCTTCTTTAGAAGAGATTTTTGCAACATGCTGCACTTTTCTCTTCTAAAATTGCCTCGCAGCGCCCACCTCGCAGCGCCAAAAACGCAAAAGCCCCCGGAGCAGGGCAAGCCTGCTTCGAGGGCATTCAGTTTAAAAGTTTATTTTGCTTTCGGTCCCAAGCCGTACTTCTTCAGATAACGGTACAGGGTTACACGGCTGACATCAAGCATTGTTGCCAGCTTACTGATATTGCCGCCGGCGGATTTCCAAGCTGCAATAAAGGCTTCCTTGTCATACTTCCAGGAGCGCTCCAAGGTTTTGTCCCCGGGCAGCTTAATATTTTCTGCTTCAATAATGCTGCCAGGAGTGTGGAAGAAGGCCTGCTCGATAACACCCTGCAGCTGCTTGATGTTACCCGGCCAGCTGCAGGACAGCAGCAGGGAAACAGCCTCAGGAGAAAGGCGTTTTTGCGGCAGGTTGTGCTGTGCGGACATTTCCACCAGAATATGCGAAGCGATAACCTCGATATCCTTCACGCGCTCGCGCAGAGGCGGCACGCGCATGGTGGTATCCAGCACCAGCTCATACAGATTACGGGAGAACAGTCCCTTGTCTGCCAAACGCTTGAGGTTGGAATCGCAGGCAGCGATTACGCGCACATCGAACATACGCGGCTTGCCGCCCTTTTCCGTTGCAGGCAGACCGTGCGTCAGTGCATCAGCCAGCTTGTCGCCCATTTCGAGCGGCAGTTTTTCTACCTCGTCGAGGAACAGCGTACCGCCGATAGCAAGCTCCAGCTTGCCTGCGGACTGCTGTCCGTCCTCATTGGTGCCGAAGAATTCAGCCTCCAGCTCTGCCATAGATGCGTTGTGGCATTTTACCGCAATCAGCGGAGCGGCAGCGCGGGGGCTGGCCTGATGAATGCCGTGTGCCAAACGCTGCTTGCCGGTACCGGGCTCGCCCTGCAGCAGGATGTTGTGGTCGGTGCGGGCAACGCGGCTTGCCTTATGCTGCAGCGCCAAAAATTCGCTGGTTTCACCAACCATGCTATACAGGCTGTAACGGCTGCTGTAACCGGTTGCATGGGCAATGGTAGTTTTCAAATCCTCAATGGACATAGAAAGCACCAAAGCACTTTCTACCTCGCTGCCAACCTTAATAGGCATAACGGTGGTAATATCCTCAAAGGTTCTGTCTTGGGTAATCCAAGTGATTTCACGACGCTGTGTTGCTACGCCATGCAGCGCTTTTTTGATAGGAATATGCTCGTAGTTCAGGAACACATCCTCCAGACGCTCGTGTCCTTCCAGACGCTTGCGGCCGTTTTCGTTGCAGTATTTCACGCTGCCGTCCTTGCCCAGCCAGTAAACGGTTACCGGCAGCTGCTCCATCATAATGCGGTTGATGCTCCAGGCCTCCAGCATGTTCAGGTGCTGTTCGATGGAATATTTCATCGTCATCAGCAGGCTCAAAAGCAAATCATAGGGCAAATCGTTCTGATCCAAGGAAAAGAAGGAAATAATATAGCGGATTTTGCCGTTTACGCAGATAGGCGCACTGCAGGCATCGCCGGAATGGCTGTCCTTAATCCACATTTCCGGTCCGAACATCAAAAAGGGCACGTTATGCTCGCGCGCAATGCTGATGCTGGAGGTACCAACATCCTCCTCCAGCACGCGCATACCCTGAATATCCTCGATAATGCGTTGGAAGAACGGCATAGCATAGTTTTTGATTACATAGCCGTTTTCATCAATCAGCAGCATGCTCAGGTTATGGATATTGAAATGCTGCTTGCTTTGCTCATAAAGACCGTCAACGTATTTTACGATGAACTCATGCGTCTTTTGGTGTGCGATAATCTCCTCGCGGCTCAGCTTGTTGATTTTGGGCATGGTTTCGTGCGGCAGATGCATAGCACGGCAACGCTGCCAGCTGTCGGCAACCCACGGATGCACGTTGGGGTCAACAATGCCCTCTTCCATAAACTTTCTGTAATAAGCAGCCAGCTTGTCCTTGTTTCTTCTCTCACGAATCATATTTTATACCCTCCCCAGCTGTCCGGCAGTCGGCTGCCGTCAGCAGAACTTTTATTTATAAACCTCGCCGTTCGTAATCAACACCCGGCGTGCTCCATAATAGCGTTGTTTCCAGTAATTGTCCTTCAGCGACGAAAGCATTACACCCTTGGACGAGGATGCACTCCAAAATTGTCCGTCACCGGCATAAATACCCACATGCGACGCGCCCGCGGCGTAGGTAGTAAAGAATACCAAATCGCCGGGCCGCAGCTGCTTCTGCGTTACAAAAATCCCCTGTAACGCCTGCTCGTCTGCCAGTCGCGGCAGCTTGGCCTTGCAGTCCTTAAACACATACTGCACGTAACCGGAGCAGTCAAAGCCCTTGGTCGTGGTCCCACCGAACACATAGGGAACACCCTTGTATTTGGCTGCACGGCTAACGATTTCCTTGCCCTTAACCTTAGGGATGCCCTCCTTGGCAAAGGCCTCCCAGGTCAGCTTATGATAGGTTGCATCATTCAGCTCACCGTCCGCCTTCAGCTTGTGCTGCTTCTGGAAGCTTTTCAGCGCGCTGCTGGTAGCCTCCGTCATGCGTCCACTGGGGCGTTCGTCACTGAAGCCCAGCACCTGCAGCTTTTGCTGTGCCACCTTCAGGCGCCAGTTGCTTTGCTGCACCTGCACCTTGGACTGCTGTTTTTCCTTAGTTTTTTTAGTCTTTTTCTTTGCGATTTTCTTCGCCTTTTTCTCAGGCTTCGCCTGCTTGGGCGCCTTCACTTCGACAGCAGTCTTGGCTGCGGTATCGGCCTTGACGGCAGCAGGCTCCGGCACCGCCTTCACAGGCCGCGCCTCGCTTACGGCCGGCGGCGTTGCCACCGGTGCCTTATGCGGTTTGTTGCTAACAATAGGCGCTGCAGCCTGTGCCTGCCAAGGCAGGCTGCAGGCCAGCATGATTACGGTCAGCACAGAAGCCAGCTTCTTTTTCATCTTCATCAGCCCCGCTCAAATGCAAAATTAAAAATTAATCGTAGTTATATACGTCCCAGCTTTTCAGCTTGCTCAGCTGAGCAATACTGTAATCAATATCGCGCAGCAGACGCTGCTTGTCATGCGGCAGTGTTGCTGCCAGCTGAACGTAGTTTGATACATGGTTACTGCGGAAAAGGCAGTGCCTGTCCGCAGGTAAATCTATATTTTCTATTATCAGCTTCAGCTCGCGCATCAATCCTGCCGGTGAAAGCGGATTGAATTTGCCTGCTTCGTACTGCTCCAGCAGCTCGCTGCCGCGGTACAGCATCAGGCAGAGCGCGCTTAAGTGCGTCGGCTTGATAATATTAATCGCCTTAGCAGTTGCCAGTGCGTGGCGTTCGCTGCCCTCCGCACCTGCCAGGCCCAGAATAATCATCATGGAAAGCTTCATGCCGCTGGCGGTAACTCTGCGTCCTGCTTCTACCGCCTGTTCGCCGTCAACACCCTTGTTGACAGCCTTCAGCGTAGCATCGTCGCCCGTTTCCATGCCGTAATACAAAAGCTTCAGGCCTGCTTCCTTCAGCTGGCGCAGCTCCTCCTCGCTCTTGCGCAGGATATCCTTGGGTGCAGCATAGCTGGCAACGCGCTGCAGATGCGGAAACTGCTCGCGCAGTACCTGCAGAATCTTCAGCAGCTTGGCCGTAGGCAGCACCAAAGCATCGCCGTCCGCCAAAAAGACGCGGCGCACCTTGTTCTTGCCGTAATGGGCCGCCAGTGCAATCTGACTGGAAATTTCTTCATCCTTTAAAATCTGAAAGGGAACACCTCTGTACATGTTGCAGTAGGTGCATTTATTATGTGCGCAGCCGCGCGTAACGCGCAAAATAAAGCTGCGTGCCTCACTGGGAGGTCTGAAGACTGGTGTGTCATAAGAATCAAAAAACATTTCTACTATTCTACCTCATTTTACTTTGATTGATTTGGCGCCAGTTTGAGATCTCAGAGATTTTGTAAAGTATAATACACTTTAATATTATTATACTAGATTTTTCGCCATTTGTAACGTCCAACTGAAAACTTTTTGTTACTTTTTTTACAGAGATTTTGTGAAACATTGTCAGAGTGTAAAATAACTGTGATTTCCCGCGCCTGCAGGCAACGGCCAGGACGCTTGGGCAGGCAAAACCGGACATAACAGCATATACCCGCACACACAAAAAAATACGCCTGCGGTCACAAACAACAGCATCGCCGCAGGCGCACCAAGGAGGCTGACACAGTTCAGCCTCCGATGCTTCATATTATTTTTTCGGTAAGCATAACGCTTTACAGCATCAGCTTATCATTTGCGTTTTCTGCGCAAGAAGAAGAAGGCAGCGCCACCGATGATAATAACGCCGCCGATAATCGTCAGCAGGCCAAAGCCGTCATCGTCATCCTCATTTTCTTCCTCATCCTCGGCAGCGGGCAGCTCCGCCGTGCCCACAGCCACCGGCCATTGGCTCTTCATCTCGCCATGGACTGCCGTAACGGTAACAACGCCGTCAGCCTTGCCGATCAGCTTGCCATCTTCGATAACGGCAATTTTTTCATCGCTCACGCTCCACTCCGGTGTCACGCCGTCAGCCTCGCCCACAACGTAGGCCTCCAGCTTCAGCGCCTCGTCTATTCCCAAGTGCACCGGCAGATTCGGAGCCTCCAGCTTCGGCTCATAGGCAGTAATCTGCGTCACAAAGGCCTTTTCGCCCTTTTCCAGCAGCAGCTTGCCGCTAATCGTCGCAGTTCCCGGCTTCACAGCCAAAAGCTGCACATCCCCGTCCACCTTCACTATATCACTATTGGAAGAACGCAAATCCGTTACATTATAGCCTACGCAGCCCGGCAGCGAAGCAACTATGCGTGTACGCTCGCCCACCTTCAGGCTGGCCTCCTCCGGAGCCACCGTCACCAACGGACTAAGCTCGGAAGCTGCGGTTGCAGGCAGGTCGGGCGCATCCTCGTCACCCTCCAGCTCGCCGCTTTCGATTGCAGGGCCTTCCAGCTCCTCCTCCTCTACAAGCGGTGCTCTTTTGGCAGCCAGCATATTGATCGGGTCACCGTAAATAAGGCTTACCTCATCCTCTTTATCGTTACGGTACACAGCGCTCAAATCGGCAGCTACCAAAAATTTGGCAATAACCTCGCCCTCATCATCCAGCGCCGTCAGCTGGTAGAACCAGCCGTCCACAGGCTCCTCCGCATAGAGCAGCTTATAATCATCAGCATCCTCCGGCAGACCTGTCTGCTTCGGCGGCAGCCCGGCAAGCAGCGCGGCGGCAGCAGCCTCGGATACATCAAAGCTGTCCTCGTTAAATCTGTATTCACCCTGAACATCAAGCGGCAGCGGTCCGTCCTGATAGGCGGTAATGCTCTTGTCCTTCAGCACGAAGCGCAGCTCTACCGTATCATTATTTTGGTAATCTACCTCGGCAATACCGTCGCCATCCTCGTTGATTTCAAAAACACCGGCAGTAACGAAATCCTCCACACTGTCCTCTTCCTCACTGCCGCGCAAAACCTTCAGTTCGTAAAGATATTTATCGTCGCCCAAGGGCTTGATATTCAGCACGCCGTTATTATACTGGCTGCTTTCGGTCCACACATAACAGCCTGCCGTATTCTTCCAGTCATTTTTGGAGGCGGCGCCTGCCAGCAGCGTCAGGCTGCAAAGCAGCAGGGCAAGCATAACAGTTACGATAATACGCATCATTTTTTCTTTCATTATGCTCCCCTCCTCAAATGCTCAGACGGAACTTGGCAGTTTTGGGATTAACGCCATCCATCCAATACTTCACGGTATATACGCCCTTAGCACATTTTTTGCCGCTGTTGCCGCTCGCCCAGCCGTTCCAGCTGAAGGCAAAATCCTGATTGGCGTTTCTTGCCTTATATTTCGTGCTGTAGACCAGCTTGTTATTTTTATTGAAAATCTGGGCATAGCAGGTCTTGCCCGTAGAATTGTTCTTTTTGAAATACAGGCGCTGGTAAACATCGCCATTGCCCTTGCGGATAATCTTGGACGCACGGAACTGCATCTTGCTCTGCGGCTTGTAGCTGATGTTGACGGTCTTTTTAACCGCACCGCCCTTGCCGAAGCTGCTTGTCGTTACCAAGCGATATCTGCCGGGCTTCAGGTTTTTCATATCATAGCTGTAGGGTACAAAGCGGAAATATTTGTCACCGTCATAGTACCATTTTTTCAGCTCGCGCTGCTTCCAGCGCACAACAACCTTATTATCCTTGTTGAGCAGCACCGCCTTATCCTTCATAGGCCCCTTGCCCTCTACATAGCGCTGCACGTTCAGCTTAGTACCGTTTACCTTAATTGTTGTTTTGTACTGCGTCGCCGCCCACGCCAATGCCGTAAAGGCTACGAGCATCGCCAGACACGCCCCGATCACAACCTTCAGCCGTTTCATTTTCCGCCTCCTAACCGCCGGATATAAAAAGACCCGGCATATACTTCTTCATTTAAAGTATATACCGGGTTAAGAATAACTATAAGTAACCTTTAGTTAAGAGTTGGGGAAAAAGCGCTCCAGCTGATGTCTTTTATTTTTGGCCGCCGCATCAATCTGCAGCTTGGCAAAAATTTTGTTGAGATATTGCTTAATCGTCCCCTCCGACAGCGACAATCTTTGCGCAATCTCCCTGTTCGTATGGCGTGCCGCCGCCAGCTGCGCTATCTGCAGCTCCTGCTCCGTCAGCTCCTGCAGGCCTGCTTCGGCAAAGCGTGCGGACATAATCTGTCCCCGGCCCGCTTCCAGCTGCTGCCCCAAGTGCAGCGCCGCTGCCGCCGCTGCCGAGTATTCACCCTGAGCCTCCTGCTCCAGATACGGACGCAGCAGCGCTATGTTCTGCGCCAACGGCAGCACAAGCTTATCCGCCTCAGCCATTGCCAGCGCCTGCTTCAGCGAAGCGCGGCAGCTCGTTACATCGCCTCTGCCGGCAAAGGCCGCCGCCCTTTGCACCTGCAAATACAGCAGGCACAAAAAATTACTGTAGGGACGGCATTCCTGCTCCCAGTCGGACCAGCGCACCAAAAGCTCCGTATACTGCCCTTGTGCCAGCAGGCACTGGGCGCTGATATAGTTGCGGCAGGGACGCGCAGGATAAAGCACCGAAGGCTGCTGTCCGTTTCCGTCCGTCAGCCAGCTTGGGATATATTCCGGCTTGCCCAGCAATGCATAGTAAAAGCCGGCGCACATATCGGCAGTATTCAGCAGCATGCTCTGCTTCCAGGGCTGCAGCTGCCACTGATTGCGGCTGTAAGCCTCCGCCTTACTGCTGTAAACGCCGCGGAAAAGATCGCGCTGCATCTCCAGAAAATCACAGCCGATAGTAATACACTCCTGTCCATGCTTTTCCGCCTGATAATACGCCTTCTGCAGAGGCATATCCATTTCGTCAATGCGTCCCTGCAGCAAAAGTGCTTCCGCCTCCGTCAGCTCGGCGGCACCGGCACCGTGCCAGCCGCTCAGCAGATAGTACGGTGGCATACATTCCTGCATATCCTCCACCGTCTGCCGCAGACTGCAGCCCGTGCGCAAATACAGCCCCAGAACACTGGGCGCGCCGAAGGTCCAGATGCCCTGCTTGCTGAGCGTCTGCGGAGCGCCGCTCAGCAGCTTGTAGGCACGCCTGTGATGCTCGCTCATACCGGTGATGCTGTTGAAGGCCAAAAAGCTCAGAATAACCTCCAGCTCGCCGTAATAATTATCGCGCTCACGCTGGCTGAGCGCAGTATTGCGCTCTAGAGCCGTCACGTACCATTCCTTAACCTGCAGCATTTCCGGCACCATATTCAGCGAAAACATGCGGCGCATAATAATCAGCACCGCCTGCGGATACTGCCACAATATTTCCGGCGGACATTCGCGCAGCCAGTCGAAAAGATGCTGCCTGTGCTGCGGGCGCATCGACCAGTCGCGCAGCTGCTGCACTGCGGCCAGCAGACCGTCAAAATCACGGCCGCGGTACAGCCAGTCCAACGCTTCCTCGTACTCCCTCTGCTGTGCGTACCATTGTCCCAAACGACGGAAGTACCTTTGCTGCTCAGCCTCCGGCAGCAGGCCGAAGGCATGGCGCGTTGCCTGCTTCAGCATATGGTGACACCGCAGTCTGCCGTTGGCCAGCCTGATAATAAAGGCGTTGCATTCCAGCAGTCTGCTTACAGACTCTCTGCAGCTTTTGCCGTAGGCATAGGCCACATGCTCCGGAGTAAATTCCTCCGGCTGCCCCATAAGCAGCAGCAAGCGCTGCTGCTCCGGCGGCAGCGGCCGCAGCAGTACATTGGCTATCATCTCATAAACGCTGCCTGTATCAAGGCAAAAGCGCTGATACCTGTCGTAATTCAAAAAGTTAAGATAGGTAACGGAAAACCAGCCCTCGCAGGCCTCATGCAAAGCATCCAGCTGCTGCGTTGTAAGCTGCAGGCCGCATCTGCTGCTGTATTCTGCCAGCTCGTCACGCTGCAGCGCCAGGTCATGCTTATCAAGGCAAAAGACCTTACGTCCTAGCTCCAGCAGACGGCTGCCGTCAAAAATCTGCCCTCTGCTTACCAGCAGCAGGTGCAAATCAGCAAAGCCTGCTTTGCTCAGAGCAAAGAGAAAATCAATCGCCTCGCTGCTCTCCAACAGATGCAAATCATCTATAAACCAATAGACAGGCTCCTGCGGCAGCAGCTGACGGAACAGCTCCAGTACCAGCGTTTTGGCGTTAGCATCGGCAGGCAAAGACTGCTGCAGCAGCGCAGCGCCCAGCTCCGTATTTTGCCAGCTGTGGCACACTCCCTGCCAGAAGGCCTCGGCACCGGCGCCGTAAATACTTTGGCGCAGCACCTTGTTGCCGCAGCGCTCCTGCTCCTGCAAAAAGTACTGCACTGCCAGTGTTTTGCCGTAGCCCATGGGAGCAACAACCAGCGTTGTTCCCGCTGTCTGCAGCTCTGCCAAAAGCTCTTTTATTCTCTTGGAATAATATAAATTATTGAGCCTTTTCATAGTGTTTTTACTTAATTACGTTCTGCGGCGTGCCTGCCAGCCATTTTTCGATGTTGGCAAAAACGATATCGGCACGTGCAGCCAGTGCTTCGGCGCTGGCGAAGGCCACGTGCGGTGTCAGCACGGTGTTCTTTGCATGGCACAGAGGATGCTCCGGTGCAATAGGCGGCTCGCCCTCAAACACATCAATGCCTGCGCCCGCCAATCTTCCTTCATTCAGCGCCTGTGCCAGCGCCTCGCTGTCCACAACAGGACCGCGCGCAGTATTCAGCAATACGGCAGTCGGCTTCATCTTCGCAATAGCCTCAGCATTAATCAGTCCGCGGGTTGCGTCCGTCAGCGGCACATGCAAGCTGACAAAATCGCTGGCAGCCAAAAGCTCATCTAGACTTACATAGCTTACACCGTCAGCCTGCAGCTCTGCCTTCGGAGTACGGCTGTAGGCCAGCACCTTGCAGCCGAAGGCAGCGGCAAGCTTCGCCACTCTGCTGCCAATCGCACCGGTGCCCACTACGCCGAAGGTTCTGCCGAAAAGCTCAAAGCCTACCAGGCCATCCTTCGTTCCTGCCTGACGGCAGCGTGCATCACAGGGAACAATGTTGCGGATAACGCTGATAGCCAAACCGAAGGTCAGCTCTGCTACCGCATTGGTGGAATAGCCTGCGGCATTGCACACTAAAATTCCGCGCTCACGGCAGGCAGCCAGCGCAATATGGTCTACGCCGGTAAAGGCCACGGAAAGCATTTTCAAATTAGGGCAGGCGTTGATAATCTCCGCACTCAGCGGCTGGTTGGCCAGCATGATAATATCGGCCTGCTGCACACGCACCAGTAGCTTCGTCTGGTCTGTTTCCTTTGCGGTATAATAAACAAAATCATGACCTGCAGCCTGCAGCGGTGCTGCCAAGGCATTAATCTGCTCCATCTTTACGCCTAACGGCTCCATAACTACTATTTTCATCAAAGCACCTCCGAAAACGTCTGTAAAATTTTTGCTTATCACTTACATATTACTACCGCAGGAATTGATTAGCAAGGAAGAAATTTTCAGGCCTATATTCTGTTTTGCCGGAATTTGTACCCGCAAATACAAAAAAGCCGTTCTTCTTTCGAAGAACGGCATATTTTCGTTGGTGATCCACCCGAGACTCGAACTCGGGACACCCTGATTAAAAGTCAGGTGCTCTACCAACTGAGCTAGTGAATCATTTGTCGCCATAAATTAGCAACATTAATAGTATACAGACTAACACAAGGAAAGTCAAGTACTTTTTAAAATATTTTTGCTTTTTTTCAGCAGCCTAAGCTTACAGCAGCTCTTTCAGAACGATGGTCTGCTCGCGGTTAGGACCAACGGAGATAATGCCCAGCTCAACACCGGATACCTCGCTGATTTTAGCCAGATATTTCTTAGCATTTTCCGGCAGCTCGTCATAGTTGCGGATGCCGCTGATATCGGTCATCCAGCCGTCGAACTCTTCGAAAATCGGCTCAACCTTAGCCAGAACGTTCAGGCTTGCAGGAATGCGTTTGAGAACCTCATCGCCAATCTTGTAGCCAACGCACATTTTAATCTTCGGCATATTGTCGAGGATATCCAGACGGGTAATTGCCAGATAATCCAGGCTGTTCAGGCGTGCGCTATAACGCAGCATGAAAGCATCCAGCCAGCCGCAACGACGCGGACGACCGGTTACGGTGCCGTATTCATGGCCGGTTTCGCGGATTTGGTTGCCGGGGCCATCGGTATCCAGCAGCTCGGTGATGAAGGGGCCTTCGCCAACACGGGTGGTATAAGCCTTAACTACGCCGACAACATGGTCGATGAAGCGGGGACCTACGCCACTGCCGGTGCAGGCATTACCTGCAGTCGGGTTGGAGCTGGTAACATACGGATAGGTACCATGGTCGATATCGAGGAAGGTAGCCTGTGCGCCTTCAAACAGAACGTTTTTGCCGGCGCTGAACAGCTCATCCATAACAACGCCGGTGTCGGCAACGTACGGACGCAGCTCTTCTGCATAAGCCAGATATTCCTTCAGTACGGTATCATAGTCAAACGGTTCTGCACCGTAAATTTTGGTGATAATAGCATTTTTTGCTTCCAGATTAACCTTCAGCTTATCAGCAAAGGTTTCGGGCTCCATCAAATCGCAGATACGGATGCCTACGCGAGCAACCTTATCCATGTAGCAGGGGCCGATGCCGCCTTTGGTGGTGCCGATTTTGTGATTGCCCAGTGCTTCCTCCTGCAGCTCATCAAGACGTTGATGATACGGCAGAACAACGTGTGCACGGTCAGAAATAACCAGATTGCTGCAATCAATGCCCTTTTCCTTCATGCCGGCGATTTCAGCCAGCACAACGCCGGGGTTGATTACAACGCCGTTGCCCAGAACGTTAGTCTTATCATTGAACAGTACGCCGGAGGGCAGCAGACGCAGCTTATAATTAATGTTGTTAACTACAACGGTATGGCCTGCATTGGAGCCGCCGCTGTAACGAACTACAGCGTCAGCCTTTTGTGCCAAATAGTCAACAATTTTACCTTTACCCTCATCGCCCCATTGGGCGCCTAAAACTACAACAGATGACATTAGCAGTCACTCCTTATCAAAATTATAAACCAAATCTAGCAAAAATCTCGTCAACGTGGCGCAGCATCGGTTTCGGATCGAAGCAATGCTCAACCTCTTCGTCGGTCAGATATTTTTTGATATCCGGGTCAGCTTCAACGTTGGTCTTGAAGTCAGCGCCTTGCAGCCAACGTGCCATAGCGTTGCGTTGTACCCATTTGTAAGCGTCCTCACGCAGTACACCTTTGGTAACCAGAGCAATCAGCAGGTTTTGGCTGAAAATCAGGCCGCCGGTTTTGTTCATGTTGGCAATCATTGCATCAGGATATACCAGCAGTTTGTCGATGATGTTGGAGAATTTACGCAGCATATGGTCCAGAGCAATAGTTGCGTCCGGCAGAATAACGCGCTCTACGGAAGAATGGGAGATATCGCGTTCATGCCACAGGGTTACATCCTCCAGAGCTGCTACTGCATAGCCGCGCAGCAGGCGAGCCATACCGGAAACCTTTTCACAGGTGATAGGATTACGTTTATGCGGCATAGCGGAAGAACCCTTTTGGCCGGGTGCAAAATATTCTTCAGCTTCACGGATATCGGTACGTTGCAGGTTACGGATTTCGGTTGCCATCTTATCCAGAGAGGAACCGATGATTGCCAGAGTAGTCATGAAATGTGCATGACGGTCACGTTGGATAACCTGAGTTGCCAGGCGTACCGGAGTGAGCTCCAGCTTTTCGCAGACATATTTTTCTACAAACGGATCGATGTTGGAGTAAGTGCCTACAGCACCGGACAGCTTGCCGACTGCCATCATTTCACGCGCTTGTTTCAGACGTTCAATGTTACGCTCGATTTCAGCGGACCACAGCAGGAATTTCATACCGAAGGTCATCGGTTCTGCGTGGATGCCGTGGGTACGGCCAATCATAACGGTATATTTGAATTCAGCGGCACGACGGCGCAGAATTTCATGGAAGTTTACCAGATGACGCATAATCAGGTCTGCGGATTGTACAGTCATGTAGCACAGTGCAGTATCCTTTACGTCGCTGGAGGTCAGGCCTTTGTGAATGTATTTGGACGCATCGCCTACATACTCAGCCACATTAGTCAGGAAAGCAATAACATCATGGTTGGTAACTGCTTCAATTTCCTTAATGCGGTCCAGACGGAAGTCAGCCTTCGTCTGAATATCCTTCAGCGCTTCGTCAGGCACAATGCCCAGTTTGTTCATAGCCTCGCAAGCCAGAATTTCTACCTTCAGCATGGTACGGAATTCATTTTCGAGTGTCCAGATATTACCCATTTCAGGATGAGTATAACGATCAATCATTTTTGTATGCCTCCCAAGACAATTTTATTCATGAAAAAACATCTGAAAGCCACAGATATTACCTTCAGATTCTTCACTACACTTTGTTGCATAAATATCATATCATTTTCCGCGTCTTATCGCAAGCTTTATGAACATTTTTTGTTGATTTTAGGTAAAATATTCGGTTTTTCTTCGCAGCTTCCTTGTAAGCTTTTTTACACTTATCAGAAAAAATCTTTTGCCAAGAGAATAATTTTCACGCTTTTAACCCCCATCAGGCAATGCTCCATGCAATACTCAAAAAGTCCCGAGATGTTAAAATCCCGGGACTTTTATTATATCGCTGTATTCTATTCTCAGCTTTCGCGCTTCGTAAAGCCGACAAATTTGGTGAACTGCTTTTGGAAGAACAGATTAACGGTATCTACCGGACCGTTACGATGCTTAGCAATAATCAGCTCGGTGTGCTTATTTTCCGTTTCCGGATTGTAGTAATCCTCGCGGTACAGGAATGCTACGATATCCGCATCCTGCTCCAGAGAACCGGATTCACGCAGGTCACTGAGCATAGGACGCTTAACCTGACGCGATTCAACACTACGGCTCAGCTGTGACAGCGCCAGCACCGGCACATCCAGCTCACGCGCCAAGGCCTTCAGCGAGCGGGAAATTTCCGAAACCTCCTGCTGACGGTCGCCGGAATAATTGCGCTTGCCGCTGCCCTGCATCAGCTGCAGGTAATCGACTACAATCAAATCCAGACCATGCTCTGCCTTCAGGCGGCGCGCACGACTGCGCATATCCATCGCCGTAATGCCCGCCGTATCATCAATATAGATTTTCGCACGGCTCATCGTATCGCAGGCATCCCAAAGGTGCGTCCAGTCCTCGTCATGCATCTCGCCTACACGCAGACGCTGGCTGTCGATGCCCGCTTCGGCGCACAGCATACGGTTAACCAGCTGCTCCTTGCTCATTTCCAGGCTGAAGAAGGCTACACTGCGCGGTTCGCCGCCGATAACCTTGTGCGCACGCAGCGCTACGTTCTGCACAATGTTCAGCGCCAGCGCAGTTTTACCCATGGAAGGACGCGCCGCCAGAATAATAAAATCGGAAGGATGCAGACCGCTCGTCAGCTTATCCAAATCCGCAAAGCCTGCCGGCAGACCTGTAAGACCGCCCTTGTTCTGCAGCAGACTTTCGATGCTCTGCACGCTGTCCATCAATACATCGTTAATCGCTGTAAAATCCGTCTTTTTCTTGCGGTTGGAAATTTCCAGGATGCGGCTTTCCGCTGTATCCAGCAGCGTACCGACATCCTCATTGGCCTCATAGCCCATAGCCGCAATTTCGGTAGAAACGCGCACAAGCTGACGCAGAACCGATTTTTCGGCAACAATATCCGCATGGTATTTGACGTTGGCCGCCGTCAGCACCACATTCGCCAGACTGGTGATGTAGGCAATGCCGCCGATGTCCTCCAGCTTATTGTCACGCTTGAGGATTTCCGTAACAGTAACCATATCTACTGCTTCATTTTTATTATAAAGCTCCAGCATCGCACTAAAGATAACGCGATGCGCTTCGCGGTAAAAATCATCCGCCGACAGCACTTCAGTCGCCTTGGCAATAGCTTCTTTATCAATCAGCATCGCGCCAAGCACAGCCTGCTCCGCTTCTATATTTTGCGGTGGCACTCTTTCTTCAATCACTCGCTTCTACCTCCTGTCAGTAATCTTTTCATTCATATTATTATACATTATTTGCTACAAAGCTGAAAGCTTTTTATTTGAACAGTATCAATGCTAAAACAAAAACAACCTCCCGCAAGCAATAGCCTAAGGGAGATTGTTCGTATAGTTTTTCCTATTAAAAGCTACAGCGCCATCTCAGCGAACTCTGTGCCCTCCTGCTCCAGCTCTATCTGCTGATTGAGGTTCTCTGTCAGCCAAGCCTCGGCCTCTGCCTTTTGCTCCGCGCGCATTTTGAGGATAACCTTTGCGCGCAGGTCGTACTGCACATCGGCAATTTCAAACAGCTGCTGCTGATAAAGCACGTTCAGAATGCGTCCGACACTGTTCACATCATATAAAAAGCTGTAATAGCCCAGCAAAATTTTCTGCGCCAGGCCAGCTTCCTTCACTGCGCCTGCCACGCTGCCGCTGTAAGCACGCACAAGTCCGCCTGCACCCAGCTTAATGCCGCCGAAATAACGTGTCACCACGGCTGCTGTTTCCGTCAGCCCGTTTTTACGCAGCACCTCCAGCATAGGAATACCGGCAGTACCGCTCGGCTCGCCATCGTCACTGGAGCGCTGTGCCAGATCATCCACGATATAGGCGGAGCAGTTGTGCGTTGCATCCCAGAACTCTTTTTTTACGGCCTTAATGAACTCCTGAGCCTCTGCTTCACTGTGAACCTTTTTCAGCGAGCAGATAAAGCGTGATTTTTCAATCACAATTTCTTTGCGGTAATCTCTGCTTATAGTATACAAGTAGCGTACCTCCGTCCGTATTTTTCGCAATTTATATTAACATTATAACACAATTCTGCTGTTTTTAAAATTTTTTACAGTTTTTTACAGCCAACTCTTTATTTCCTCTTCTGTCTTTGTTATAATAGTGGACATTACAGATAAAGGAGAGAGCATTGCCGCTACTCTCTAAAATTATTATTTTTTTATTAAGGGAAAGAGGTAATTTCATAATGAAACAATTTTGTGCTTTAATCGGCAAATTCTTTGGCATCATCGCCATCGTTTTTCTGGTTCTCGGCCTCACAATGCCACAGAACTTTTTGTGGGTATTAGGCAAGGTGCACGGCATCAGCGTCCTGAGCTGCATGCTCGGCATTGTAATGTTCGGCATGGGCACCACGCTGAACCTGAAGGATTTTGCGCTGGTACTGAAACGCCCGCTCGATATTCTCATCGGCTGCTGCGCTCAGTATTTCGTAATGCCCTTCTTGGCATACCTGCTGTCCGTTGCCTTCAATCTGGACCCGGCACTGACCACCGGTGTTGTACTGGTAGGCACCTGCCCCGGCGGTACCTCCTCCAACGTAATCACCTTTATGTCCAAAGGTGACGTTGCACTTTCCGTAACCATGACCAGTGTTTCCACTGTACTTTCTCCGATTCTGACTCCGTTCATCACCTACATGATTATCGGCGAAAAAATTAACTTTGACCCGGTCGGTATGTTCTGGAGCATCGTACAAATCGTTATTCTGCCTATCTGCTTAGGTCTGGCTGTTAAATCCTTCCTGCCCAAGCTCGCCGAAGCAGCAACCGACTATCTGCCGGCTGTATCCTCCATTGCAATTTCTCTGATTATCGCAGGTGTTATCGGCGCCAGCCGTGACCTGATTCTGAAGGCTCCCGGCCTGATTCTGCTGGTAGTTATTCTGCATAACTGCTGCGGTTACGCTCTCGGCTTTGCCATCGCCCGCTTCACCGGCCTCAGCTGGAAAAAGGCTGTTGCCCTGTCCATCGAAGTTGGTATGCAAAACTCCGGTTTGGCAACCGGCCTGGCAAAAGCACATTTCGCTGCTCTGCCTGCCGCAACCGTTCCCGGCGCTGTTTTCTCCGCATGGCACAACATTTCCGGTGCACTCCTTGCGTGGGCTTACCAAAACTACCTGAATCCGAAATTTGATCCGGATTACGCTAAGGAAGAAGCTGTAGAAGCAGAAGCTGCCAAGGCTTAAATTAAATTTGACCTGAATATTATTAATAACCTTATGACCGGTACTTCGGTACTGCGCCATAAGGTTATTTTTGTGCTATAATATTAGTTACAAAAATTCGAAGAAAAGAGTTATATTTATGGACGATAAAGAACAAAAATTCAAAACCTACCGTTCGCTCAGCGACATGCACAACTTCCGCCTGCGCCTGTTTGCGGAGGGTATCCTCAGCGGTATCTTCGCCGGTATAGTCATCAGCTTCTTCCGCTTCGCCCTCTCGGAGATGGAATACCTGCGCGGAGCGCTCTATAACCGCCTATGGGTGAGCGACTGGAGCATCAACGCCTGCTGGTTCGCCGTGCTCATCGCCATCGCCTTTATCCTACACAAGCTCAACTGCATCGAGCCTATGGCGGCAGGCAGCGGCATTCCGCAGGTCAAGGGAGCAATTTTAGGCCTGATGAAAATGCGCTGGCTGCACATTCTCTGGGTTAAGCTCACCGCCGGCATTATAGGCATCGGCGCTGGTCTTTCCCTGGGACGCGAAGGCCCTTCCATCCAGCTGGGCGCAGTAGCTGCGCAGGGCGTCAGCCGCCTCATGGGACGCACGCGCATGGAAGAACGCTATCTGCTGACCAGCGGTGCCAGCGCCGGTCTTGCGGCAGCCTTCAACGCTCCGCTCGCCGGTGTAATCTTTGCTTTGGAAGAGCTGCACCGCAACTTTTCCATCATGGTTCTGCTGCCCTCCATGGCGGCAGCCTTCACTGCGACGATTATTTCCCGTGCCATCTTCGGCCGTGCGACAATTTTTGATATCCCCGACTTACAACTGCTTCCTATAGGCTATTACGGCATCGTCATTCTGGTTGCTCTTGCCAGCGGTCTGGCAGGTGTCATTTTTAACTGGGGACTGCTGAACATCGGCCGCTTTTACAGCCTGCCCTGCTTCAAGCGTCCGGTAGAGAAAATTGCCTTTGCCCTTATCTGCGCCGGCATTTTAGGCTACTTTCTGCCCGAGGTTTTGGGCGGCGGCAACGAGCTGATTAACCATCTGGCCAAAGCACCTGTATCCTTGCAGCTTCTGCTGATTTTTCTTGCAGGCAAGCTAATTTTTACGCTCATCAGCTACGGTTGCGGCGTTCCCGGCGGTTTCTTCCTGCCGATGCTCGTTATCGGCGCTCTCTGCGGCAGCATTTGTGCTCAGATTCTGATTATGCTTGGCTGGATTGAGCCTGCTTACGCCACCAACATCATGGTTGTTGCTATGGCGGCGCTTTTTGCTTCCTCCGTCCGCGCGCCTATCACCGGCACCGTGCTGATAATGGAAATGACCGCCAGCTACCAGCAGCTGCTTTCGCTGGCGATTGCTGCTATGGTAGCCTTCGTCATTGCGGAGCTGTGCCACAGCAAGCCTATCTACGAGGAGCTGATGCAGCGCATGCTGCACAAAACAGCACCGGAGCCGGCTGTGCTGGAGCAGCGCAATGTTATCGAGCTGGCAGTTTGCAGCGGCAGCAGTGTCAGCGGCAAGCTTATCAAAGATATTCCCTGGCCTCCCAATACCCTCTTAGTAGATGTCAAGCGCGGTGAATCACAGCTCATCCCGGCAGGTGACACTCGCCTGCTCAGCGGCGATTTCATCTATATCCTTACTGCTACCGAGCATGTAGAAGAGCTTACCAAAATGGTAGAAGAATAATTATATACCGTACATAAAAACAGAGAGTCTGCTAAAATAGCAGACTCTCTTATCTTTGCCTTGATTACAGGCCAAGCATTACATCAATAATTTCTTTATCGGTTTCTACCATGCCCTGGCTGGCAATTTTACCAACTGCAGCAATAGTTTCATCGGCAGTATTTTGGACAATGCCGTCACCGCCAGCAAAGTTACGTTCTGCCACGGACATATCAACGCCCATCAGACCGCCTTCAACAGCCATAGCAATTTTAGCTGCGCAGGAGGATTTAGCACCGTCGCAGATAATACCGCTGTTGATAGCCAGAGCATTTTCTACAGCATGCTCAATCTGGTCATCAGTGCAGTCATACAGAAAAGCGATTGCCGCACCGGCACCGCAGCCGGCACTGATAGCACCGCAGTAAGCAGACAGCTTGCCGATACCCTGCTTCAGGTAGATGGTAACCAGGTCGCTCAGCAGTACCGCACGCAGCATTTTTTCTTCGCCAGCAGCCAGTGCATGGGCATAAACAACAACAGGAACGGAAGCGGTAATACCCTGATTGCCACTGCCGGAGGTAATTACTACCGGAAGCTCGCAGCCGTTCATACGCGCGTCACTGCCTGCAGCAGCGCTGGCACGTGCGCGGATACGCAGGCTGTCCGGGTCACGGCGCAGCAAAATTTTGCCGATGCTGGCACCGTAATCATTAGTCAGGCCTTCTTTGGAAATGGCCATATTGAAATCAATCTGGCGTTGCAGCAGATGTTTAACATTATCTAACGGCATATTGCGGGCCGCATCCAAAACGTCCTCGATTCTCCACAGGCTCTTAGCCTCTTCTTCCGCAGGAACAATCGGTTTTTCCAAAACAGTAGCGCCGTTTTTCTTGATGCAGGTAACATTAGTATGGTCCGTACGGATAGTTACCTCGGCATTATTGCCGCCTGCTGCCAGGAAAATACGGATATAGAAAATATCCGGTTCCTCGGAAACGTGGATATTAATCTTGCCGGATTCAGCCAAAGCTTTAATTTCAGCCTTTTGTTCCTGGTTGATATAAGCCAGAACCTCCAGCTGACGCTCGGAATGAGCAGCAACGACACCAGCAGCACAGGCAACCTCGATGCCCTTCATCTTGTTGGTGTTAGGTACAACAACACTCTTAACGTTCTTAATAATGTTACGGCTAACCCAGATTTCAATTTGCTCCGGGAAAGCTCCTAATTGCTCGCGACACACAGCAGCACAGTAAGCAATGGCGATAGGCTCGGTACAACCCATGGCGGGAATAAGCTCCTCCGCCAACGCCTCCTCATAAACAGCATATTTATTTTGCATAAGCACATCCTCCAAAATTCGGCTGTATTCCCTCACAGCCTGATAATTTTTTCGGAAGCATTATTGCCTAAAGCTTCCGACAATTCACTATATATTTTAAATCAAAAGCAGCTTTCAGGCAAGTGCTTATATCACACAATAACAAAGGACTGAAGCCCTCAGGCCTCAGTCCTCGTGAAACAACGTCACTAAGCGTTGTTTTTTACATTTTAATTTTTGCTTCTTCTGCCAGCTTCGGTCCGTACTCGCCGAAATCGAAGGTAGCAAAATAATCTGCCGGGGTTTCCGCACGACGAATCATTTTAACACTGCCGTCCTCCTGCAGCAGCAACTCAGCACTGCGCAGCTTGCCGTTATAGTTATAACCCATGGAGAAGCCATGTGCACCGGCATCATGAATGAAAAGCAGATCACCGATATTAATTTCCGGCAGCATTCTGTCTACGGCAAATTTATCGTTGTTCTCGCACAGGCCGCCGGTTACATCATACTTATGGTCGCAGGGAGCGTTTTCCTTGCCCATAACGGTAATATGATGATAGGAACCATAGATAGCGGGACGCATCAGGTTAGCAGCGCAGGCATCACAACCGATATATTCTTTGTAGATATGCTTTTGGTGGATAGCGGTAGTTACCAGAGCACCATTCGGTGCCAGCATGTAACGGCCAAGCTCGGTGAACAGCTTAACATCGCCCATGCCTGCAGGTACAAGAACCTCTTCAAACACCTTGCGCACGCCTTCGCCGATTGCCAGTACATCGTTATCCTGCTGCTCAGGCTTATAGGCAATGCCGATACCGCCGCTGAGGTTGATAAAGGAGATATGCGCGCCGGTTTTTTCCTTCAGCTCAACTGCCAGCTCGAACAGAATACGTGCCAGCTCCGGATAGTATTCGTTGGTAACGGTATTAGAAGCCAAGAAGGCATGAATACCGAAATTCTTTACGCCCTTGCTCTTGAGGATTTTATAAGCCTCAATAATCTGCTCATGAGTCATACCGTATTTTGCATCGCCGGGATTATCCATAATATTGTTGGCAATGGCAAAATGTCCGCCGGGATTATAACGGCAGCAGATGGTTTCCGGAATATCGGCAACCTTTTCCAAAAAGTCAATATGAGTAATATCATCCAGATTGATGGTTACATTCAATTTACGAGCCAATTTAAATTCCTCTGCCGGAGTTGCATTGGATGAGAACATAATCTCGCTCTCCTTAAAGCCTACGGCATCGCTCATCTGCAGCTCGGTATAGGAGGAACAGTCGGCACCGCAACCCTCTTCGCGCAAAATCTGCAGCAGATAGGGGTTAGGTGTAGCCTTTACTGCGAAATATTCTTTAAAGCCCTTGTTCCAGGAAAAAGCCTTGTTCACCAGACGCGCGGTGCGACGGATACCGGTCTCATCATACAGATGGAACGGAGTAGGATATTGGGAAACGATTTTTTCTAATTGTTCTTTAGTAACAAACGGAATTTTCTTAGACATTTATATCACCTTTCTGTAATTTAATCAGCGCAATTTCATTCTGCAGCGCTTCCTTAAATAAATCAACTAAATTGCGTTTGCAGGAATACAAACAGGTTGAATCCTCATCATCCTGTAAATCCCCTGTCAAAACGGTGTGTGAATCGGCAATCAGACGAATCTGCTCGCTTTGCTTATTTGTTCCGTAGCAGATTGCTCCCGGCAAAGAAAAGCTTTTATCGCCGATAACTACTACCTTCAAGCCCCGCTGCAAAGCAGCCTGCAGCTCCGGCAGCAGCAGCTCCAGCATTCTGCTGTTAGCCGACAGATAAATTCTTGCCTGTGCCTGACGCACGGTATTGCGCAGTTTATTTATAATCTCTTGCGCACCCTTAATGGTGATATACCCCTCAGGATCATTATTCAGCACCGGCAGCTGCTGGAGTATATCTTTTTTTATCTCTTCCAGGCAACTGATTTTGTTGCTGCAAAACTCGGCAGCAGGCACCGGAGTATAGCGCGTTACCTTGCCCTCATCCAACACATACGCTGCTCCCTTATCTACCAGTCCTGCCAGCGCAGTGTAGGTGTTAGAGCGCGAAATGCCGGTCTGCTTGGCTGCTTCGTAGCCGGTCATCTGACCGGACTTCAGCAACAGCACATACAGAGTTGCTTCCTGCTTTGTTAAATTAAAATTAGTAAGACCTTCAATTAAATTCATAAAACCCTCATTCGGCTCTTCGGCTTTTGCGACGGAACTTTTTGCGTTTTGGACGCATATTTATATTATTGTTCCTGTTTAAGACCACTATACTACGATTCAGACGAGTTGTCAATAGCTAACTGCCGTTTTTTTATGTTTTTTTACACAAAAAAAGACGGAGACAACAGCTATTTAATCCGTTATCTCCGTCTTATATTTTCAGCTTAGTTTCTGTCGAAAACCATTACTCTGTCAAAGTCCAGATATACCTTGGAGCCGTCGGGAATTGCATCAAGATCTGCACCCTTAACGATAACGCGGATGTCATGGCCGTGAACGTTTACACGATAGTCAACCGCATCGCCCAGATAGAAGCGGTGAGTTACCTGACCTTCAACCAAGCCGCCGCTGAGGGACATGGTAATATTCTCCGGACGTACCGCAATGGTAGCATCGCCGGTAACCTTAGCGGTATTCGGGAAGGAAAAATTGCTTCCCTTAATGAATACTCTGTCACCCTTAACCTCGCCATCAATAAAGTTAACCAGACCGATGAAGTCCGCAACCATTTTGTTGGCAGGCTTGGTATAAATTTCGTGCGGTGCGCCGATTTGCTGTACAACGCCAGCACTCATAACAACTACGCGGTCGCTCATTGCCATTGCTTCGCCCTGATCATGAGTTACGTATACAACAGTAATGCCCAGTTCTTTTTGAATAGCAAGGATTTCAAAGCGCATGGATTCACGCAGCTTAGCATCCAGGTTAGACAAAGGCTCATCCAAAAGCAGCAGTCCGGGCTGTGCTACCAGGGCACGCGCCAAAGCTACACGCTGTTGCTGACCGCCGGACAGCTGATGCGGATAACGCTTGCTGTATTCACCAAGGTGAACCAGCTCCAGCATCTTCTGTACGCGTTCTTCGCGTTCCTTTTTATCTACCTTTTGAATTTTCAGCGGATAGCCTACGTTTTCGGCAACAGTCATATGCGGCCAAACTGCATAGGACTGGAATACCATGCCGATATCACGTTTTTCCGGCGGAGCGAAGCTGCCCTTAACAGAAGAGCTTACGCAGTGGTCGCCGATATAAATTTCACCTTCGGTAGCACGCTCAAAGCCTGCAATCATACGCAGAGTAGTGGTTTTGCCGCAACCTGAAGGACCGAGGATGGAAACAAATTCGCCATCCTTTACAACTAAATCGAAATCGTTTACGGCCGTTACAGCGCCGAAACGTTTAAAAACATGCTCAATTCTTACCTCAGCCATTTATTACACTCCTTTAATTAAATACCTACGTTACCCTTGGAAACCTTGTTCAGAATCAGGTTGCCAATCAAAACAATCAGCAGAATGATTACAGAAAGCACAGAAGCGTTCTGCGTATCTGCATAGGTCTGCAGTTCATACAGCAACACGCCGATGGTCTTGGTATCACTGCCGTACAGGAGCAGGGACATAGTCAGCTCGTAGAAGGACGGCATGAAAATCAGGAACCAGCCGGCAACTATAGACGGTGCAATAAGCGGCATGATGATATCCTTACAGCAGCGCAGCCAGCTGGCGCCGGAGTTCAGTGCAGCCTCCTCCAGAGAGATGTGCACCTGGCTCAGCGAAGCGGCGATAGTACGCACAGACATCGTCATGTATTTTACCAGATAAGCGACTACCATAATCCACATTGTGGAATACAGGTTCAAACCAAAATTACCGCTGAAGGTAATAATCAAAGCCAGCGCAATAACGATGGACGGGGTACTGCCACCGATAACTACCAGCAGATCCGGCAGGCTGCGGCCTTTGATTCTGGTTTTAACTGCAAGATATGCAATAAAGATGGAAATAAGTGTGCCGATGCAGGCAGCAATAACAGCGTAAACAACAGAGTTCCAAACGCTTTCCATGTACTGGGAGCTGGTGATAACCGGAATCCAGGCATCAAAGCCCAGGTTGTCCAGAGCAATCGGCTTGGACAGGGTGATAATCAAGCTGGTAAGCACGATGGAGCCCAGCGGAATGATAATGGAAATCATGCTGTAAGCGCCAACCAGGCAGAAGCAGGGCCATTTCCATTTGCCCAGTTCAACAATGTTCGGACGGGTGCTCTTACCGCTGATAGTGGTGTAATCCTTTTTGCCAACCATCCAGGTCATACCGAACAGCAGGATGTTAGCAAGGAACATCAGGGAAGCAGCCAAAGCAGTAGCATCACGTACACCCGCAGTATCGCCCATGTAAATATAGGTTACGATACGCGTGGTCATTACCTCAATGTTACCGGGCATACCTACGATAGCAGGAATACCGAAGCAGCTGCCGGCAGCAATAAATACCAGCAGGCCGCCTGCCAAGATAGACGGAGCCATCAGCGGCAGGGTTACGTCAAAAACGGTACGCATCGGAGAAGCACCGCTGACACGCGCAGCCTCCTCCAAGGTCGGGTCCATTTTCTCCATAGCACGGGAAATGGTGATGAAAGCAAAGGGAGAGTAGAACAAAGTCAGTACCCAGCCTAAGCCGGCCATAGTATAAATGTCAAAGGGTGCTGTTTCCAGACCAAAGACAAATTTAAGAATCTCATTCAGATAACCTACACTGGGGTTCAGCAGCTGTACCCAGGCAATAGCGCCTACATACGGCGGAATCATGTAGCTGGATACCAGCAGAGTACGGTAGATTTTTTTGCCGGGCATATCAGTACGGCCAACCAGCCAGGCCAGCGGGAAGGTAATCAGCACACTGACAATCATAACGCCCAAAGACAGCTCGATTGTATTCGTCAACGCACGCCAGTTGACATCCTGACTGTATACATTGCGATAGTTTTCCAAGTTAATTGCGCCATCCAGCATGATGCTGTCATACAGCAGAATTCCCATCGGGAAGATAACAAAGTATAAAAGCAACAGCACGGAGATAGCGATAACAATAAATTTACTGTTTATTCTTGACATAGAACGCTTCTTTCTCCTTTTTTAATACCTCAGAGCAATACCAAAAGCAAGCTTTCGGCCCCTCTTTATTGAGCAGAAAACAGGGATGGCCTGAAAGGTCTCCCTGTTTCCGCTATAATTTAATTTAGCAACGCATTATTTATCCATAACTCTCTTACGGAATTCTTCTTTGATTTGAGCATTGTTGTTAGCCAGCTTCTGCCAGTCAACTTTAATTCTGCCTTCAACCAGTTTCTTAGTATCTTCAGCACCGGTAGGAGCTTTTACGTCGCCACGAACGGAGTGCATCCAGCCCTTAACAACTGCCTGCTGACCTTCTTTGGACAGCCACCAGTCAACCAAAGCCTTTGCACCATCAGGATTCTTGGTATTCTTGAAGATTGCAATCGGGGAAGGAATGTTGATAACGCCATCAGTAGGATAAATAACTTTCAGCGGCTCTTTCTTGGTGTTAGCCAGCTTCAGGATATTTTCTTCCAGAATCATAGCTGCAGCATATTCGCCGGTCAGCAGCTTATTCTGAATAGCGGAGTTGCCTTCTTCAACGCGCAGGCCGTTAGCTTTCAGCTTGTCGAAGTATTCCCAGCCATATTTGTCAGCCAGAGCGCCAACTGCTACATAAGCAGTACCGGACAGCATCGGGTTAGGCATAGCGATTTTGCCTTTCCATTTCGGATCGGTCAGATCAGTCCAGTTTTTCGGAGCTTCTTCCGGTTTCAGCTTGTTGCCATTGTAAGCAATAATCATGTTGCAAACACGAACTGCATACCAAGAGCCGTCAGCAGCTTTATCGCTGATAACATTAGCATCTTCTTTGGATTTATAAGGTAACAGCAAGCCTTGCTCATTGAGCTTCAGATAGTAGGACGGATCCGCAACCATCAGAACGTCTGCAGCAATTTTTTTAGCTTTGATTTCGCCGGTAATCTTGGTGATAACTTTTTCGGTACCGCCTTGGAACCAGTTAACCTTCATATCCGGAAAAGCCTTAGCAACGTTAGGTTTGCACATATTGTCGATGATGTCAGGATAAATAGAGGTATAAACCATCAAATCACCTTTAACACCGCCAGCCTTGTTATCAGCCTTTTTGTCACCGCCGCCGCAGCCAGCCAAAGCTACAGATAAAGCCAGCATTGCAGCTGCGCCAAGCATCCATTTAGATTTTTTCATTCACATACACTCCTTTTTTTGCATCGTCGTTGAAAATTATATTTTAGCGTGTTCCATTCTACACCCATATTTGATAAATTCGCTGCAGGCCGTTTTTTACCTGCTTACACTTTACATTAATTTTGCAAATATTTAACTTTTTGTGTCACTTTGACATTTATGAAACGGACATTCCACCACCATATTACATTTGACGTTTTTTGTCCTATGTGGACATTTGCCGTCCCATCATCGTCCGATACAAATAAAGTTCAATTCCCATGCAGGGACATAAGGATGCTTACGCAGATAAATCTTATACTCCGGCACCAGCTCCCATAAAAGCAGTGGCAGACGGAATAAATCAACATCATAATGATAGGCTGCCACAAACAGCTTCGGCTTACATTCGCCGATGGTCTGTCTGCCGCCGGCAATAGCCTGCACCTCAGCCCCCTCGACATCCATTTTGATCATTGTCATCGGGCGTCCCGCCGCTACATCATCAATCGTCGTCACCGGCACTGTTTTCTTCTCCGCACCGATAAATGTTGACTGCCTGCCGCCGCTGTCGCTGAAGCCCAGCTCTCCCTGCTCGCTCCAGATGCCTGCCTCGTGTACCTCGACAGTAAGCCCCTTCTCCGCCAGCTCGTCAGCCAGCAGACGCAGCTTGCGGCAGTTACGGCGGTCAGGCTCTACCGCCAGCACCTCGCGCCATTGCCAGTCAGTCAGGCGTCCCAGCTCCTGGATGGTGTCACCGTTATAGGCACCAAGATCCATATATACTTCTTCGGCTGTCGGCGCAAGCAACGTTCTGATATCCTCCTCCCGCTGCGTTTCGCAGTCAAAAAGATAGCTTATCTTACCGCTGAGCTTATAGTTAAGCGTATCTGCAAAAACTCTGCGCGACTGTTCATCCGCAAGTCTGTCGTAAACATACGCCAACCGCTCTTCGTAACGCTGCAGCCAACCGCTGCTCACGATTTCTTCTTCGTCAAAAAGCGGCAGATGCGGCGCCACAACCTCCTGCTCGGCAGCCAGCTGCGCAAAGCGCTCCAGCACCTCCGGTCTTTCGCTGGCAAAGGCGATAACAACCAAAAGGTCATTTCCCAGACGTGCGCGCAGCGCATCATAGCGTTCCACCGTAAAGCCGCGGAACTGCTGTCCGCGGACGAACTCGTCACTGGCAAACACTCCCTGCACCTGCACTCCGTTTACTTCGCACCAGTCAAGAATTTTATCGGCTCCGTTGCCCATTCCGTAAAGCACTATCGGTTTTTTTGTCTGTTGCAGAAGCTCCCAGACACTTAGCGTTTCCTGCATAAAATTTAACATAGCACTACCTCTTTCCGTCTAATCCTCTATTTCAGATAGCTACAGCTTACCCATTTAACTATTTCGTTCGATTTTTATTATACACTATCTTAACTAGTGACGTTAAGAACTAAATGTGTTAAAATAAGAGTAATCGAAATGTTACATCTGATACTGATGGAGGTTATAAAAATGTCACTGCTGGAATCCGGAGAAAATTACTTGGAAACTATTTTAGTTCTGACCAAACGCAATGGCAGCGTACGTTCTATCGACATTGCGGAGGAAATGAATTTTACAAAAGCCAGCGTCAGCCGCGCTATGAGCATTCTTAAACGTGATAACTATATTATCATGGAGCCTGACGGACGCATCCTGCTTACCAAAGACGGTCAGAAAAAAGCTGCTGCCGTCTACGACCGTCACGTAACCCTCACCCGTTTCATCAACGAGATTTTAGGCGTGGACGAGGAAATTGCGGAAAAGGATGCCTGCCGCATCGAGCATATTATCAGCCAGGAAACCTTTGCAGGCATTAAGGGCATGCTTAAGGATTAATTTGCTATAAGTTTTCAAGAGGTCCGCTATGAAAAAATCAGTCTTTTCCCTGCTTACATTCATTATGCTGCTCTGCGTCAGCGTTTCCTGCTTCGCTAATCAGCCCTATAAGCATCCTGATTACAATCTGCGTACAGTCAAAGAAATTCATATCACCAAGATTGATAATCTGGAAGGCGAACCCTCACGCAGCTTCAAATCTGACGAAAACGTCGAAACCAAAGTACTTGCCGCTGTTTTACAGGCTGTAGGCAAACAAAAGCTGATTGCTACAGATGAAACGCAAAAGCCGCTGCCTGAGTATAATAATGACAAGTATAACGGACGCAAAGCCTTTGCCCCCAGAGATTTGGAAATGCGTATTACCGTTAATCATTGCGGCTACAGTGTAGTTGCCGTTCCCGGTCATTTTGAAGATTACACTACTCAGGAAAGACATTATTACTATGATAAAGATGGCAAACGTCACTATTGGACGGAGGACGTTGTCCGTCAGCGCTGGGTACCGGAAAGCTTTCACCCGTATGCGCAGCTAAGCCTGATTTACAACTTTTATGATTTGTCTGACGGTACACTTGTGGCCTCCTTCAGCGACAGCCGCAGCCGCGAATACGAAAACGACCCGGCAGACGGCATGCTTAACCGTTCTCTGAAGGACTGCTTCAAAAAAATCTTCAGGAAATAATACTGCAACAGACTGCTGATAACAGCAGTCTGTTTTTTTGCCATAACTGCATAATAGCAATTCTTATTATTTTTGTTGACATATCAACTATAAGTGATATAATACAAAGAAGTAAGGTTTATAAAACAACCTTCTACTATTTTTGATGATTATGAATTTCAAAGGAGTGCTTTCAAAATGAAAAGTCTGAAAAAATTTGCTGTTGCATCTATGACTTGCGCTGCCCTCTTAGGCTTTGCTGCTACCAGCCATGCCGCATACCAACTGAACGACGAAGTTAAAGACGCTACCCCGGCTCTGCTTATGGCATCCCAAATCGGCGTAAAAACCAATGTTAATCCGGCTCTGGCAAACCTGCCTGACAAAGACGCTATCGTTGTTATGAGCTTCGGTACCACCTTTAAAGACAGCCGTGCTAAAACTATTGAAGCAACTGTAAACTCTATTAAAGCTGCTCATCCCGGTGTAAAAGTAGTTACTGCTTTCACCTCTCATATTATTATTGACCGTATCAAAGCTCATGAAGGTCTCACCATCCCGACACCTGAACAAGCTCTGGCTCAACTGAAAGCTGAAGGTTACACCCGTGTTGCTCTGACCTCTCTGGATATTATTCCGGGCATGGAATATGCATACAAAGATGCAGTTTATAACCTGCACAAAAACGACTTCAAGAAAATGACCTTCGGTACTCCGCTGATGTACTGGCAAGGTCAAGAAGGCCAAGCTGACGATATTACCGAAACCATGAAAGCAGTTTCTACTCAATTCCCGAAACTCGGCAAAAAAGATGCTGTTCTGATCATGGCTCATGGTACTCCGCATCCGTCCAATGCTTACTATGCAGTAATGCAAGACCGTCTGAATGAGCTTGGCTACACCAACGCTTACATCTTCTCCGTAGAAGGCTGGCCGCATCTGGACACCGTTACTCCGCAACTGAAAGCTAAAGGCATTAAGAACGTAACTCTGATGCCGCTGATGATGGTTGCAGGCGACCATGCTAATAACGATATGGCCGGTGACGAGCCCGATTCCTTTAAATCTCAACTTGAAGCTGAAGGCTTCAAGGTTTCCACCTACATCCATGGTTTGGGCGAAAACGCAGCAGTACAAAAACTGTTCGTTGAAAGAGCAAACGATTCTTGGAATGCTCTGGAAGCTAAATAATTTACTGACCAAGTAATTCATTTCTTTCACACCTTTTTACTCTCCGTCCGCTTGTCTGGGCGGAGAGTATTTTTATAATATAAATTAATTCAGGAAGAAGAGGTGCTACAGATGGATAGCAAAAAAGCTCTGGTGGTTATCAGCTTCGGCTCCACCTTCGACGAAACCAGAACCCACGATATCGGCGGCATTGAACAGGCCTTGGCCGCAGCCTTCCCTGCCTATGACCAGTACCGTGCCTTTACCTCCGTAATTATCCGCAAACGTCTGGCTGAACGCGGTATTAAAATCGACGATACGGAAACAGTGCTGCAAAAGTTGGCAGACGCAGGCTATGAAGAGGTAGTATTGCAGCCGACACATCTGCTGCACGGCGAAGAATTCGAACAGAAGATTCTCAGCCTCAAGGATAAATTTACCGCTAAATTCCAAAAAATTATTATCAGCCAGCCTCTCATCGTTAACGAAGAGGACTATAAGCTGGCAGCAGCAGCTATTGCCGTCCAGGTTCCTCCCTTAGCGCCGGGCGAAGGCGTAGTCCTGATGGGCCACGGTACTCCGCGCAACAATAACAAAGCACATGGCTATACCTATGTTAAGCTGCAGGAAATCTTTGATTCTATGAAATTCCCTGTTATTGTAGGAACAGTAGAAGAAGAGGATACTCCTAATTTCGAAGCTGTCCTCAAAAAGCTGCAGGAGCGTAAATACAAGCATGTACATATGTATCCCCTGATGGTTGTTGCCGGCGACCATGCCAACAACGATATGTACAGCGACGAGGAAGACAGCTGGAAGACTCAGATTGAAGCTTTAGGCATCAAAACAACCGGTCATCTGTGCGGTCTTGGCCGTTCCAAAGCTATTCAGGCTATTTATATCCAACATGTTTTACGCGTTTTGTCTTTAGAAGATTGACATTTATTAATAATTAACTAAAAAAACCTGCATTCTGTCCCCTTCGCGGGGAATATTGCAGGTTTTTTTATTGCTTAATACAACAAAGTTATGCTATAATGGAATTGCCTAAATTTTTGTAAAATAAATTCATAAGAGAAAGGGATGATGAAAATTGGGTATTGTTATTTCTGCAATTATAACGTTTTGGGTTGGCTATTTGATTTACAAAAAGTACAAACCACAGCCTGTGCTCTTCATGGGCGGTATTATCATGATGTATATCGCTGCTATGCTGGGTTACAGCCAGATTTTAGGAGCTAAGGCTACAACAGGCTCCGTAATTTTCGATGCCTTTGAATTTATCCGCGCAACCTTCAGTTCTAATGTCGGCAAGCTTGGCCTAAACATTATGTCTGTAGGCGCTTTTGCTAAATATATGGATAAAATCGGCGCTTCCCGCTCTTTAGTACGTTTAACCATCAAACCGTTGATGGCTTTAAAATCTCCCTATCTGGTAATGAGCGGCACCTGGATTATCGGCATGCTCATCGGCCTGTGCATCAACAGTGCCTCCGGTCTGGCAATGCTGCTGATGGTAACCATGTTCCCCATCCTGTTGGGCTTGGGCGTAAGCCGTCTGTCCGCAACCGCTGCTGTAGCAACCACTCTCTGCTTCGACTGGAGCCCCAGTGATACCGGTACCATCCTCTCCGCCGAAACCGCAGGCGTTGACCCTGTAGTTTACTGGAGCCATTATCAGGTTCCTATCGTTGCTGTAGCCTTTGTAGTTGTAGGCGTTCTGCATTACCTGACTCAGAAATATATGGATAAACGCGACGGCCATATCGTGCAGCCGATGCAAGTTGAAAAAATTGAAGAAGAAGCAGATAATGCACCGATGTGGTACGCTATCCTGCCGGTAATTCCTCTGGCATTGATTCTTTCCTTCAGCTCTCTCTGGATTACCACTATTAAGATGAATATCGTTATGGCTATGTTTATCGGCCTGACTATCGGTGTTATTTGCGAATACGCCCGTTGGCGTGACGGCCATAAGGTTCTGGGCGATATTCAGACCTTCTTCGATGGCTTAGGCATGCAAATGGCTAACGTTATTACCCTGGTTGTAGCAGGTCAGACCTTTGCTAAGGGCCTCGTATCCATGGGTGCTATCACCACTCTTATCGACGGCAGTAAAAACTTAGGCTTCGGCCCGATGGCTATGATGCTGGTTATGGTAGCAATTATCGCTGTATCCGCAATTGTTATGGGCAGCGGCAATGCTCCCTTCTTCGCATTCGCCGCACTTACTCCGGCAGTTGCAGCGCACAGCGGCCTGCACCCGGTACTGATGCTGCTGCCGATGCACTTTGCAGCTTCTATCATGCGTAACTGCTCCCCGATTACCGCAGTTATCGTAGTATCCTCCGGTATGGGTGGCGTTTCCTCCTTTGATCTGGTAAAACGCACTGCAATCCCCATGGCCGGCGCTATGATCGTTACCATCGGTATGACCTTCTTCTACTACTACACCGGTTGGTAAGAAGCAAGTACCTTTAACTGTTAAGTAAAAATTTACAGTATTATAACCCCCGCTGTTCCACGTTCGGGAAACGCGGGGGTTTAATAAATTCTGAAAGGAGTTTTCTCTATGTTTATCTGTGATTGTCACTGCGATACCCTTACCGAATTATATAAGAAAGGCACCAGCCTTTATGCAAATGACCAGCATTTTGACATTCAGCGTCAAATCGCTCTCGGCGGCGGTCTGCAATTCTGTGCTATCTTCGTACCCACACACGAATTCCGTTATTACGGCGGCCTGCGCTACACCCTGCAGCTGCTCGACAAATACCTGCAAGAGGTAAAGAAGCTTCACGCAGACGGTATTGACGTGCTGCAGGTGCTCACGAAAGAGGATGCTGCCGATGTGCTCAACCACAAGGCTGCAACTTTGCTCGCCATTGAAGAGGGCGGCGCTATCGACGGCAGTCTGGAAGCACTGCGTTGCCTCTACGCCTTAGGCGTGCGCGCTATGACACTCACCTGGAGCAACCGCAACGATATCGCTGATGGTGTCAACGAAGAAAGCAGCGGCGGCGGTCTCACCGTTTTCGGCCGCCAGGTAGTTGCTGAAATGAACAAGCTCGGTATGCTGGTTGACGTTTCCCACATCGCACCCGCAGGCTTCTGGGATGTTATCGAGACCAGCAGCAAGCCCATTATCGCAACTCATTCCAATGCCAAGGCTCTTTGCCCGCATCCGCGTAACCTGGATGACAAGCAGATTTTGGCAATCAACGAAAATGACGGCCTCATCGGTGTTACCTTTGCCGGTCAATTTTTGGAGCACGATTACAACGATGCCTGCATCGAAAGTATTTACCGTCACATCGACTATATGCTGAACCTCATGGGCAATGATGACCATATCGGATTCGGCAGTGACTTTGACGGCATCAGCCATCCGCCCTACAACCTCCACGGCGTGCAGGATTACAGCGCAGTGTATGAATATCTTTCTAAAAAATACAGCGCCAGCACCGTTGAAAAAATTACCCATAAAAACGTGCTGAATCTGCTGCAAAAGGTACTGTAAAAAAACACCTCTCATGCATTAACGCACACTAAAAAGCCATACCTCGCTAAGCAAATTGCTTAGCAGGGTATGGCTTTATTTATTGCCTAAATCTGCTTATTTCTTTTTGGTGCTGCTCTTAGCTTTAGCATCATTAGCATTGGCTATCTGTGCCCAATCACGCAACATATCAACACAGGCTGCGGCATAAGCGCCGGCACTGCCAAAGGCACCTGCATCCTGAGTATACAAACGGAAAACCTGGATATCGTCATAATAGATATCTGCCGTACTGCCGTTGTCATAAACCACAAAATGGTTGGGGTTTACAGGTCCGCGCTGACGCACGTTCCACAAGCCGCCCGCGAGCATATAGGCACGATATTTACCCTTCGTATTGCCAATGCTCTGACTTACGTTAAAGCTCCAGTTGCCCTCGTTAACAGTCGCATGGTCATCGTCTTTAACAACAACATCTGGATGAATGTTATATTCCTTCAGCTGCTTCATAACGCGTTTTACGCGCTCTTCCGGCTCGGGATGGCTGCTGAACAGACCGTATTTGGCACCGCCGCCCTGCTTGGACAAATCATCCAGCTTCCACACGGTAATCAGCATGCTGTAAGGGTTATAGCCTGCTGCGATACTATTTTTTACGCCTTCCTTATCGGCACCGCGCTCATCTGTACGGCTGTAGCCGGCAAACAACGCCTGCTGCGCTGCCTGCACAAGTCCCATGCCCTGTCCGCGGGTGGCAGCTATCAGAATCAGCGAGGTCCACATCTGCTTTTCAATCGCATTTACTGTGTGTTTCTTGGCTACGTGTCCCACCTCATGACCAAGAACGCCGGCCAGCTCCATGTCTGTCGGCATGTAGTTAATCAGTCCCTTATACACATAAACAAAGCCGCCAGGGCAGGCCAAGGCATTGACCTCATTGTTATTGAGCACCTTGAAGGAAAAGGTGATATCATCACGTCCGCAAACCTTTGCCAGTCTTTGGCCGATGCGGTTAACTCTTTCCTGCAGCGCAGCATCCTGCGACACGCCGTATTGAGCCTCCAGCTGCTGTGCGGTCTGCTGCCCCATTTCAATTTCCTGCTCTCTGCTGATTAAGCCTGCTTCTGCAGGATTAACGCCTACGAACAGGCAGCAGGCAAAAACAAATGTCATAAAAAGCTTTAATATTTTCCTCATATTGGCCTCCTGCTTCATAAACACACTACAATCAAAAAATCCTAGATTGCGCCCTCTTCATGTAAAGCGCTGATTTCATTATCATTATATCCCAGTTCCTGCAAAATATCCAGCGTATGTTCGCCGAGCTTAGGTGCTCTCATGCGGATGTTGCTTGCATCCTCACTGAATTTCACCGGACCGCCGATATACTGCAATTTGCCAAGATCACTGTCTGCTTTCTGCAGGATATGCTCCTGCACCGTCAGCTCACTGTCCAGCGCTTCCTCCAGACTGCATACGGGCGTTACGCAAAATTCTGCGCCACCAATCAGCTCCAGCCACTCTTGCTGAGTTTTAGCAGCAATTTTAGCAGCCACCAACTGCTGCAGCTCCTCCTCATGAGCAAAATCATATTGGCGTTTTTCCAGCTCCGGACATTCAATTAAATCGCAAAAGCGTTGCCAAAACTTAGGCTCGATAGTACCGACTGTCAGATATCTGCCATCTGCGGTACGATAAATATTATAGTAATGCGCTATACGGCCAAAAGGCTTTTCACCGGTTTCTCTGCAGCCCCACAAAGCACTGATGCCCGTCACCTGCATAGACAGTGCCGTAGCATATAGATTGACATCGAGCCACTGGCCTTTTCCTGTACGTTCGCGCGCCAGCAGCGCCATAGAAATCGCACTCAAGGCATTCAAACCGCTGCCTACAGCGCTCACCTGCACTTCGGATACACAGGCTCTGCCGACATCATCAAGATTGTTTAAGCCTGCCAGCCCCACAACATTCAGATCATGCGCCGGCTTATGCGATTCCTGGCCGAAGCCGGTAATAGAGCAATACACCAGACGCGGATTGATTTTATGCACGCTTGCATAATCCAGTCCATAACGCGCCAGATATCCCGGACGGAAGCCCTCCAGAAAAACATCGGCCTCCTGCAGCAGCTTTAGCAGCAAATCACGGCCGCCGTCCTTTTTAAGATTCAGGGCAACGCCTCGCTTATTGCGGTTCAGCATCAGATGCCAATAGCTCATACCTTTAGTTTTTTCAGGCCAAAAGCGACGCGTCGCATCACCCTGCAAATCTTCAATCTTGATAACATCCGCACCGTAATCACCTAACAGCATACCGCAATATTGTCCCGGCAACCACTTGGAAAAATCAATAACCTTAATACCTTCTAACAAAGCCAAATTTATCACTCCTGTTCTGCTTAATAAGCTTTTATATTCTGAAAAATTTTCTTATGAATTTATTCAGATATGTTCACAAAACACCTATTTAAATGCTATAATATAGTTATATCATTGTTAGCCATACACAACTTTCATATGGAGGTTTTTATATGCAAACCCGTAAGCTGACATCAGCAGCGCTTCTGATTGCCATCGGCACACTGAGCGCACATTTAATTTATATTCCGGCAGGTGTTTCCAAATGCTTCCCTGTGCAGCATGCCATCAATGTTATGGGTGCGGTTCTCCTTGGACCTGATTACGCCGTTGCTATAGGCTTTATCATTGCCTGTCTGCGCAACATGCTTGGCACAGGCTCACTGCTGGCTTTCCCCGGCAGTATGATTGGTGCAGCCCTCGCCGGACTGGCCTACAGCCGTTACAAAACCTTGCCGGCAGCTATGGCCGGTGAAATTTTCGGCACCGGTATCATCGGTGGCTTCGTCGCCTGGATTATGGCTACTCTGCTTTTAGGCAGCAAGGCTGTAGCCTGGTTCTTTATTCCTCCGTTTTTGGTAAGCACCATCGGCGGCAGCATTATCGCCTGCCTGCTGCTCAAAACCGGCTTTTTCAAGCAGTTCAGCAGCAAAGAAGGTAAGTAAGATGAACTTCGGCGAAATCGTTAACCTCCTTCTTTATGCCTTCAGCGGCATTTGCTTCGGAGCCTTTGCCTCACGCTACAGCGTTTTCAGTGCGCTGCACATTAAAAGCAAATGGCAGGAGGAAGGCATCAGCTGTCTTTTCGGCTGCTTGCCGCAGCTGCTCTTTCTCAGTGTAAGCTTTTTCCTTTTTCCGACGTGGTTTATCAGCAAGACTCCTACCGGAGGCTTCTTTTATTACGCAGTACTCGCATTCTTTTTCAATAAAGGTCTGCGCTTAAACAATAAAAAGTAAAGTAGGTGAAAAAATGACACACATCCACAATCATGCCTTGCCTCTCCCCGGCAACGATGACGAAAAATATATCCAGCCTATGGCAGATATTTTTAAAGTTCTCAGCGATCCCACACGTATCCGCATTCTCTCCCTGTTAGCACACGAGGAAATGTGCGTTACCTGCATTGCCGATGCCCTTGGTATGACTCATTCCGCTATTTCGCATCAGCTGCGTCTGCTGCGTGCCACCAACCTGGTAAAATTTACCAAGGATGGCAAAGAAGTTATCTATTCTCTGGATGACAGCCACGTGCTCAGTCTGTTTGACCAGGCACTGGACCATGTAAAACATAAGGTTTTATAATGCTGATTGGCGCTGTAAAAGCGCCAATTTTTTTATGCCTTTAAAGTGCACCTCTCCATTGTCGGATAATCTCACTCTTATAGACCGAGGTCCAGCTTAAATCATCTACCGGCACGCGGACATTACCTATAAGCTCACTACGGCCGTCATTATAGGGATATTTTTTTACATGCCACATATAATGATACCCGTTAGCAGGCAACAGCTCTACGCCCGCGTCACTCATCAGATAGTCTAAGAAGGCTCGCGCCTGATCGGGATGCTCTGCGCTGCGCATAATCGCTGCACCGGTAAGCATCGTACGGTTGGCATCCTTCACCACTGTCGCAAACAGGTGGCGGTGACGTGCTTCCATCTGCAAAGCATAATCCAAAGGCACTATAGCAACGGTTTTTTTACCGATATACACAAGGTCTACCGCCTCGCCGAAGCCCTTGGTATACACCGGCTGCTGCGCATTAAGCTTGGCTGCATAAGCCATAGCCTGCTCCTTGCCGCGCATCTGCCAAATGCTTGTAATCATGCCGAAGCTAGCACCGCCAAGATCAAAGTCGGCAATCGCCAGCTCATCCTTAAGCTGCGGTGCCAAAAGCTCATCCCAGGTTTCCGGAGCATACAGGCCGTAGGCATGCAGATTGTTTTTATTACTCAGCAAAGCGATATATCTAAGATACAGGCTTGTCCATTGTCCTGTACGGTTACGCAGCTCTGCCGGCACCTTGTAGGATTCCTTGGCAATATACGGCTGCAGGATGTGCTGCTCATCCGCCATGAAATATTCCTCACTCGTACCGCCCAGCCAGACATCAAACCTGTGCTTGCGCAGGTAATCCAAGCGTTCCTGCTGTGTGCCTCCGGGCAGATAGCTTATATTTACTTTTACACCTGCAGCCTTGCTGTAGCTGTCGGCAATAACCTCCGTCAGCTTGGTGCCCATGCTGCTGCAGAGCTGCAGCTCCTTCGGCTGTGGCTGGGCACTTCCCCCGGCCGGCGCGGGAAATGTATAT
>OGOQ01000337.1_pt1 | contig 50221 bp, 37 predicted proteins | sample 1552691 | NCBI WGS metagenome assembly OGOQ01 (sample SAMEA2580209, study PRJEB22360) | human gut metagenome | biome: human gut; feature: human-associated habitat; material: faeces | place: Denmark | collected 2008/2010
TTCGCTCACCAGGAAATAGTCGATGCGCCACCCCGCGTTCTTCTCGCGGGCATGGAAGCGATACGACCACCACGAATATATGTCGGGCGTGTCGGGATGGAAGTGGCGGAACGTGTCGGTGAATCCGGCGTCGAGCAGTTCTGTCATCTTTCCGCGTTCCTCATCGGTGAATCCGGCGTTGCGGCGGTTGGTTTTCGGGTTTTTAAGGTCGATTTCGCGATGCGCCACGTTCAGGTCGCCGCACACCACCACGGGCTTCTTGCTGTCGAGCCCTTTCAGATAAGCCCGGAAATCGTCTTCCCACGACATCCGGTAGTCCAGACGGCGCAGACCGTCCTGCGAGTTTGGCACGTAGACCGTCACAAGGTAAAACGTGTCGTATTCAAGCGTTATCACGCGGCCCTCGGTGTCGTGGTCGGCAATGCCGATGCCGTATGCCGCCGACAGCGGTTCGTGGCGGGTATAGATGGCAGTGCCGGAGTAGCCTTTCTTCTCGGCATAGTTCCAGTAGGAGCGGTAGCCGTCAAACTGCAAGTCGAGTTGACCAGCCTGCATCTTTGTCTCCTGCAGGCAGAAAAAATCGGCGTCGAGAGCGTTGAACGACTCCTCAAAGCCCTTGCCAACGCAGGCGCGAAGCCCGTTGACGTTCCAAGATATAAATTTCATAAATGTAGTCCTGTTATAACCTTTTATGCAAACTTACACAACATTTTCGGAATAAAAAAATTCACTGTTGCAGCAAAATGGAATAAATTCAGTAACTTTGCAACCATTATTAATGAATTATTATGAATTTTGTATATAAAACAGTGGTTGCTGCGGCGACAGTGCTCGCAGCCACATCATGCATCCAGGACGAGGCACTCAACACCGAGTGCGACATCCTTACGTGCTCGCTTCCGGCAGAAGTCGTTATGTCGGATCCTAAAATTACCAACGACCGTGTTACGGTCAACGTGCAGCCGGAAGCCGACATCTCGGCTCTCGCTCCTGTGTTTACATTGACTGAGGGCGCGACGATATCGCCGGCAAGCGGCTCGGTGCAGGACTTCCTCAATGCCGACGACCACACGGTGAACTACACCGTGACCTCGCAGGACGGTGAATGGCATAAGACCTACCGTGTGCAGGTGGTGCAGCAGCTGAAGCCGGATGAGTACCGATTCAACAAAGTGGAGCTTGACCCTACGAAGAAATATTCAATCTTCAACGAAATTGACAACAACGGCAACTTCCTGATGGCTTGGGCGTCGGGCAATCCGGGATTCGTGATGTGTGGCGAAGCCGACAAGGCTGCCAAGGCAAAGTATGGAAAGACTCAATATAAGGACCATATTTGGGAGTTCTTCCCCACAACCGCCGTCTACAAAGAAGGAACGACATTGAGCGTGGATGGCGAAAATGTGGCTAACTTTATGCTTGGCGACAAATACGCCCAGCCTGAGTTCATCCGTCTGGTGACACGTTCCACCGGAGGGTTTGGTTCCATGGTGGGAATGCCTATTGCCGCAGGCAACATATTCCAGGGCGAGTTCGACCTCGGCAATGCCATCTCAGCTCCGCGTGAGGCAACCAAATTCGGCGAGCCTTATCACTACAAGCCGTTGACGCTTTCGGGCGAATACCGCTATGAGGCAGGCGAGACGTTTACCGATGAGAAGGGAAAGCCCGTCGTAGGACGTACAGACATCTTCTCAATCTATGCCATCTACTTTTTGACCGACGATAAGGTGACATATATCGACAGCAACGTGCACTACAATGATTTCATGCATCCAAACATGGTGGCTCTCGCTAATCTCACCGATGCGCGCGTGACGGGGCTTGGCGACAACGATTGGGTGAAGTTTGAAATCACATTCGACTACAGCGCCTACAACAAGGTTGTCGACAAAGCGTTGCTTGCAAAAGGACGCTACAAGCTGGGCATCGTGATTGCGTCAAGTGCGGAGGGCGACTATTTCCGCGGCTCTGTGGGCAGCACGCTTGATGTGCGTAATCTGAAAGTCACACACGAATAAACTTGAATAAAAAATGAAAAAAAACATATTATCCGCAATTATCGTGGCGCTGGCATTTCTGCCCGCGCAATTGTCGGCTCAGCAGAGCCGCACGCAGAAAATCATCAACGCAGCACTGAAAGGTTGGAACATCGAACTGCGTGCCGGCTACAATCTTGGCGGCACATCGCCGATTCCGCTGCCTGTTGAAATCCGCGAAATCAAGAGCTACAAACCATCGATGGGTTTCTCTGTGGAGTCGGACTTCACTAAGTTTTTCGACGAGAAGTGGGGCTTGCTTGTGGGCGTGAAGCTTGAAAACAAGAATATGGAGACCGACGCCCGCGTGAAAAACTACGGTATGGAAATCCTCAGCGAGGGCGCCATTGCGAGCGGCCGATGGACTGGCGGCGTGAAAACGTCGGTGCGCAACGCATTCCTGACGTTCCCGGTGCAGGCTGCATATAAGGTGCATCCGCGCACAAACCTGAAACTCGGAGTGTTCCTGTCATACCTTATCGAGGGCAAGTTTGGCGGAGTGGTTTACGACGGATATCTGCGCAACGGCGATCCGACGGGTGAAAAGGCAGTGTTTACAGGCGATGCCACGGCAACTTACGACTTCTCCGACGAGCTGCGCAAATTTCAGTGGGGACTTCAAGCCGGAGTCGACTGGGAAGCGTTCAAGCATCTGAAACTCTATGCCGACCTTTCGTGGGGATTGAATTCGGCTTTCCCCGAAAGCTTCAAGACGATAACATTCAGCATGTATCCGATATACTTCAACGTTGGAGTAGGATATTTGTTCTAACATAAAAGCAATCAGAATATTATGGGAAAAATCATACTTACGGGCGACCGCCCTACAGGAAAACTTCACCTTGGTCACTACGTAGGCTCGCTGCGACGTCGCGTTGAGCTGCAGAACTCAGGTGAGTACGACAAAATTTTTGTGATGATTGCCGACGCTCAGGCACTTACCGACAATGCCGACAATCCAGAGAAAATCCGCCAAAACCTCGTTGAGGTTGCGCTCGACTATCTGTCGGCGGGATTGGACCCTGCCAAGACTACGATTTTCGTGCAGTCGGCGGTTCCGGAACTGACAGAGCTGGCATTCTATTATATGAACCTTGTGACAGTGTCGCGCGTGCAGCGCAACCCTACGGTGAAGACGGAAATCAAGATGCGCAACTTCGAGACGAGCATCCCTGTGGGATTCTTCTGCTATCCGGTGAGCCAGGCTTCCGACATCACCGCTTTCCGCGCCACCACAGTGCCTGCCGGTGAGGACCAGGAGCCGATGATTGAATTGACCCGCGAAATCGTGGGACGCTTCAACAACGTGTACGGCGAGACGCTTGTTGAGCCGGAAATCCTGCTGCCTACAAACGCTGCCTGCCTGCGTCTGCCGGGAACCGACGGAAAGGCAAAGATGAGCAAGTCGCTCGGCAACTGCATCTACCTCAGCGACACATCAAAAGATGTTGCAAAGAAGGTGAAAGGCATGTATACCGACCCTCTCCATCTCAACATCAGCGACCCCGGACACCTTGAGGGCAACTGCCCGTTCATATATCTCGACGCATTCTGCACCGATGAGAAATTCAAACGTCATTGCTCGGAATTCGAGAGCCTTCAGGATTTGAAGGACCGTTATTGCGCCGGAGGCGTGGGCGACGGCACGGTGAAGAAGATTCTCATCAGTGTGCTTGAGGAAGAGCTCGCTCCGATTCGCGAACGTCGCAAACAATGGGAACAGGATATCCCCGGCGTGTTCGAGATTCTGCGCCGAGGCAGTGAGGAGGCACGCGCAGTGGCTGCCGAGACTCTTGCCGATGTGCGCCGTGCAATGCGAATCAACTACTTCGACGATCCTAAGCTGATTGCTGAGCAGGCAGCCAAGTATGCCGGCAAATAACGCTTAGACAATACGTTACAATATAGGACAGGCATATACGGGTGGAGAAACAACCTGTTGTGTGCCTGTCTTTTTCCCTCCAAACCTCAGTATGGACACAGCAGTATTTCTCGGCACCGCCGAAAACTTCGTATACGGGCTTTGCAGCGCATATTTCATCTATGAGAGTGCGACATACTTCCGCCACCGCCGTGAGCAGCGCTTCTACCGCACGGCAGCGGCGATAATGGCTTTTTGGTTCTTGCTGGTGCTGAAGGATCCAATCTATTCGTGTATCGACACGCAATTGCATCGACACCTATACCGCACGTTGCTGCTTGTTGACATGTCGGCGGTGTTCACATGCGTGTTTTTCGTGGTCGAGCTCTTGTCGCCAATCTACATAACGTGGTCGCGCATCGTGCAGAATTCGGCATTCTATCTGCTGATGCTAGTGCTCTACATCGTGACGGCAAACGACATCTTCTTTGACATCAACATCGTTGGTATGGCAGTCTACTGTCTGATATGGGCGGTGCGCATCGCCGTGCTGACAAAACGCTACCACTACATCGTGCGGCAAAACTTCTCGTCGGCCGACAAGCGGTGGATGTGGCGGGCGATAGCGATGTTTCTGTCGGTGCTGGCGGCTTGGATATATTCGTGCTATGTTGAGTCGAGCATTTCCAACATCGCATATATCGTGATTGTCACGGTGGTTTGGGCTGTGGTCAACCATCATTACCGCAAGGTTGGGCGTAGCATTGACGAAGTGAGGCAGATTATGTCGGAAAAGCAGCCGGCGCTGGAAGGTATGCCCGACTTCAGCGCGGAGGTAGAGGCACTGTTTGTTGAAAAGAAACTGCACCGCAACCACGATTTGTCGGTAAGCCAGCTGGCACGCGAGATAGGCACCAACCGCAGCTATTTGTCGGCATGGCTCAACAATACGCTCGGCACTAATTTCTGCGACTTTGTCAACGGCTACCGCATTGCCGATGCGGAGGCGATGCTTGCCGGCGGCGACTGCTCCATGACGCAGGATGAGATAGCCACAACGGTGGGTTTCAATTCGCTCAGCACGTTTCGGCGCGCCTTTATCAAGAAACACGGAATCACACCGCGGCAATATTGCCGCGACAAACGGCATAAAAAATAGTTGCGGGCGCGGAAAAAGGGGCTCTTTTTTGCGAGCCAGCAATTAAATGTATAATTTTGCGGACTGCGGACAGGCTGTTTTTTTAGGTCTGCCGGGTTTGACATTTTAACAATTCGAAGCAATGAGATACAGACGTAATTGGATTGTGCCTAAGGGCAAGGAACTTACGGACATGGACCGCAAGATTTTGTTTTATCAAGAGCACGGACACCTTGTGCCGTCGCCGAAACTCATAAAGACACCAGAACAGATTGAGGGTATCCGCCGCAGCGGAAAAATCAACACCGGAGTGCTCGACCTCGTGGAAAAGGAAATACATGCCGGAATGAGCACGGCGGAAATCGACAAGCTGGTGTATGACTACACTGTCGACCATGGAGCCATCCCGGCGCCGCTCAACTATGAGGGCTTCCCTAAGAGCGTGTGCACGTCGATCAACGAGGTGGTTTGCCACGGCATTCCGTCGGAGGACGAAATCCTCGAGGAAGGCGACATCATCAATGTCGACGTGTCGACGATTCTCGACGGATACTATTCCGACGCCTCCCGCATGTTCATAATCGGGAAAACCACGCCGGAGAAGGAAAAGCTTGTGCGTGTGACAAAGGAATGCCTTGAATTGGGTATGAAGGCGGCAAAGCCTTATGGCTTTGTCGGCGACATCGGACACGCTATCGAGCGCCACGCCAAAAAGAACGGGTTCTCTGTGGTGCGCGACCTTTGCGGACACGGCGTAGGACTGGAGTTTCACGAAGAGCCTGAGGTGTTGCACTTTGGCCGTCCGGGAACGGGAATGCTTCTCGTGCCGGGTATGGTATTCACCATCGAGCCGATGATCAACATGGGCAAATGGCAGGTGTTTGTCGACGAGGAAGACGGTTGGACCGTAGTGACCGACGACGAGTTGCCGTCGGCGCAGTGGGAGCACACGTTCCTGATGACCGAACGCGGGTTGCAGATCCTTACTTATTGACAACCGTCGGGCGAAAACATAACGGCAGGGGAGAGACATGCAGGTGTTTCTTTCCTGCTTTTTGTTAAAAACAACATTAACTCTTGTTAAACGAGAAAATACCGCTTAAAAATTTATTTTCTCAGAAAAATAGTTGTAGTTTTGCAAGCGTATTATTGTTGTTGTATGTAATCAATGGAGTATTAAGATCTACCTTAAAAGAAGAATAACGCAGAATCTATGCCTTGAATCTGCAATAACGATATGCACAATAGAGAATAAATTGAGATTATTAAATACCTATGTAAAACTTAATCAATTCTTGAATGAAGAGCTTTAGTTTTCAGTTGAATCGTAGGGGACTTATCACGTTGCTTATGGCGATGTTGTTTGCGCTGCCTGCGTTTTCACAGAAAATGGCTGTACAAGGTACGGTCATCGATGAAAATGGCGAACCAATAATTGGTGCCAGTGTTGTTGATTCGAAGACGAAAGCGGGAACCGCTACCGACTTCGATGGAAATTTCGTGTTGAACGTTGACAAGAACACTGTCCTGCAAGTCACTTATGTGGGCTACAAGACACAGAACGTTAATGTTGACGGCCGCAACAAATTAACAGTAAAACTTCAAACCAACAGCGTAGTGCTCAACGAAGTTGTGGCTATCGGTTACGGTACAGTGAAGAAGGAAGACGCCACTGGCGCCATCTCTACTTTGAAACCGGACGAAATCGAAGCCGGTCTTGCAACTTCCGCACAAGACCTCCTCGTTGGAGCCGCTCCTGGTGTGGTTGTCACATCAAACGGTGGCCAGCCTGAAGGCGGCGCTACAATCCGTATCCGTGGTGGTGCTTCTTTGAACGCAACCAACGACCCGTTGATCGTGATCGACGGTGTGCCTATGGACACAAAGGGAACACTCGGTTCGAGCAACCCATTGTCGTTTGTATCGCCTGAGAACATCGAGAACATGACAATCCTCAAGGATGCGTCGGCAACAGCAATCTACGGTTCGCGTGCATCAAACGGTGTCATCATCATCACTACAAAGAAAGGACAGAAAGGCAGACCACAAATCAACTTCACTGCCAATGCTTATGTCAACACTCCACGCAACTACGTGAACATGATGACAGGCGACGAGTTCCGTTCTTTCATCAACAATTATTATGGAGCAGAGTCGGCACAGGCACAGGCACTTGGCACATACAACACAAACTGGCAGAAGGAAATTCTCCGCACGTCTGTTTCACATGACTACAGCCTCGGCATTGGCGGTACAGTAGGATGTCTGCCTTATCGCGTGAGCCTTGCCTACACCGGCAACAACGGTATCATCAAGACTTCAAAGATGGACCGCGTCACTCTCGGCATCAACTTGACTCCAAAGTTCTTCGACGACTTGTTGGCAGTCAACCTCAATCTTAAAGGTGCCTACGTAGCCAACCGTTTCTATGACGGATCGGCACTTGGCAACTCAATCGGTTTCAACCCGACTCTTCCTGTGAAGAACCCTGACGGCAACGCTTTCAACGGTTGGACAACATATGTCAACACTTCTGTTGCAGGTCCTAACGACCCAGGTACGTCGATCAACACTCAGAAGGCTCTCAACCCGGTGGCGTTGATTCAGGACTACGACAGCCGCTCTAAAGTATGGCAGAGCATCGGCAACTTGCAGCTCGACCTCGCAATGCCGTTCCTCCGCGATTTGCACGCAAACTTGAACCTCGGTTACGACTACAGCAAGTCGGACGTTACAAACATTACCGGAGAAAACTCTCCAATGGCTTGGAAAGGAGGCTACACCATCAAGAACTCTGACGGAAGCACTTCAATTATCCACGACGGCAAAGAAACTACAAAGTTTGAATGGCAGGAGAAATACAACCTTCTTCTCGACTTCTACCTTAACTACAAGAAGGACGTGAAGAGCATCAACTCCAACTTCGACATTACCGGTGGTTACTCTTGGCAGAAATTCCACCGCATCGGTCATGACTACAGCTATGCAACAAGCGGAGAGTATGCCGGTGAGAAATATCAGGGTGTGGCTACAAACTACTCTGGCTCACAGAACCAGTTGGTATCTTTCTTCGGACGTGTAAACTACTCTCTGCTCGACCGCTACTTGCTCACTGTCACAGTGCGTGAGGACGGAACAAGCCGCTTCTCCGAAGAGCACCGTTGGGGTACATTCCCATCGTTGGCTCTCGCTTGGCGTTTGCTTGAAGAGCCTTGGATGAAGGGCGCAAAGAGCGTGATGAACGACTTCAAGATCCGTGCAGGCTGGGGTATCACCGGTCAGCAGGACCTCGGCGACGACTTCTTCCCTTATTTGCCGGTTTATATGATTGGTAAGGACCAATACCGCTATCCAGACGGAAACGGCGGCTGGATTACTGTTATCAAAGCCAACGGTTACAACGCCGACCTTAAATGGGAGGAGACAACTACTTGGAACGCCGGTATCGACATGGCATTCCTTAACAACCGTGTAACTACAAGCATCGACTTCTACAAGCGCAACACTGAAGACTTGTTGAACTGGGTGACTGTCGACGCTGGTTCAAACCTTACCAACGCAATGAACGCCAACATCGGTTCGTTGGAGAACATCGGTGTTGAATTCGCAATCACTGCCCGTCCAATTGTAAAGAAGAACTTCACTTGGACAACTTCTTACAACGTGGCTTGGAACAAGAACAAGATTACAAAACTGCTCAAGGGCGACGACAAGAATTACTTCGTTGCTACCGGCGACGGTATCTCTGCAGGTACAGGCGGTACAGTGCTTGCTCACAAAGTGGGATATCCTGCAAGCAGCTTCTATGTTTACGAGCAGGTTTACGATGAGAACGGCAAGGCTATCGAAGGTATGTTTGTTGACCGCAACGGTGACGGCGTGATCAACTCTGACGATAAGTACATGTGCCACAGCAAGGATCCTAAGGTGACAATGAACTGGACCAACACGTTCAACTTCAAGAACTGGGATTTCGGTTTCGCATTGCGCGCAAGCATCGGCAACTACGTGTTCAACGATGTTCAGGTTGGCAACTCTTCGATTTCTTCTACAGCGTCTCTCCCAGTCAGCAACTTGATGGCAGACACTCAGCTGTTTAAAGAAATCAACTTGACTCAAGGCACAAGCGACTACTTCGTGCAGAACGCAAGCTTCGTGCGTTGCGACAACATCACGCTCGGCTACACATGGCCTACTCTTTTGAACAACAACCTCCGTCTGCGTCTGTATGGAGCAGTTCAAAACCCATTTGTTATCACAAAATATAAAGGTCTTGACCCAGAAGTCGGTGGCGGTGTAGACAAGAACATCTACCCACGTCCTGTGACATTCTCTCTCGGTCTTGTGGCTCAATTCTAATCATTAAATCGTTACAGACATGAATAAGAAATTCAGAAATATATTGGCTTACGGATGCCTCGCATTCTCAATGATGGCTATGCCTTCGTGTGTGGGCGACCTTGATATGAAGCCAAACGACCCGAACAGCAAGACCGAACTCAATTCGGCTGCTGAATATGAGGGCTTCTTCTATCAACTTTACAACGGACTTGTAGTTTCTGGTCCTCAAGGTGGCTCTGACATCACTGTAGACGACGGCGGTGCCGGTACTTACATGCGTCAGCTTTGGAACCTTGAGGAGCTTCCGACCGATGAGGCTCTTATCGGTATGAACTGGAACGACGGCGGTATCGATGAGCTCGACTTCTCTACATGGAGCCCTGACAACCACTGGCTTTATGAGGCAATGTCGCGTTTCACGTTCCAACTAAATATGTGCAACGAGTTTATCCGCACCATCGACAAGGCTGCAGGTATGATTTCCGATGATGAAATCGCAGCGATGAAACGTGAGGCAATCGTATTGCGCGCATTGTCTTACTATCACTTGATGGACAACTTCGGCAAAGGCCCGTTCACCGATGAGAATTCTACGGTAGGTGCAACGCCTCCAACGTTGACACGTGCTGAGATGTTTGAGAGAATCGTGCCTCAGCTGGCAGAGACAGTGAAGGATCTTACTCCTGCATCGGCTCAGAAATACGGCCGTCTGTCAAGAGAAGCCGGTTATATGCTGCTTGCAAAGTTCTATCTTAACGCGGAAGTCTACACAGGCACTGCCCGTTGGCAGGACTGTGCAAACGCCTGCAACGAGATTTTGAAGACTATCAACACTCTCGCTCCAGAATATAAATATCTCTTCTGTGCCGACAACAATCGTTTTGTAGGTAATGGCGAGATTATTTGGGGTCTTCCTCAGGATGAGAACAACCAGCAGACTTACGGCGGCACAACTTACCTTTCTATAGGCGCCTACAATGCCAATGTCGTTGCAACAGCACAAGGTTTGCAAGGCACAGGATGGGGCGGCCCACGTATACGTCCGGAACTCGCAGATATGTTTGAGAGCGGCGACAACCGTTACCTCATCAGCAACAACGGTGGCAAGCTCAAGAACAATCTTGAGGATCTCGGCGACTGGGGTGCCGACGGTTGTGGTTTGATGTGTATTAAGTATGTATATACAAAAAGCGACGACTATTACAACACAACAGGCACAACTCTGGTCAACACTTTCAACAGCACCGACTATCCATTGTTCCGTCTTGCCGACACATTCTTGATGCTCGCCGAGTGCGAACTCAACGGTGCTACTGGCTGCAACGGTCAGGATATGTTTGACAAGGTGCGCGCACGCGCAGGTTTGGCTCCTATCCTTCTCACTAAGGACAAACTCTTCGAGGAGCGCGCTCGCGAGCTCTACTGGGAGGGACATCGCCGCAGCGACATGATCCGTTTCGGCAAGTTTACAGGCAGCTCCTACAAATGGTCGTGGAAGGGCGGCGCACTCCGCGGACGTTCAATTCCTGACTACCGCAAGGTTTACGCTATCCCAACCAAGTTTGTCCCGACACTCGGACAGAACGAGGGATACTAACATCAGTCTAACTCTACTAAACACAAGAAAAAATGAAAAAGTATATAAATGTATTGATGCTGCTGGCGGTGGTGGTGTTCGGCCTTTGCTCTTGCGAGGACGACAAGGATCCGGTGCTCCAAAAACCTACCGAATTTGTGCTCAATCAGCCAGCCACTTCTGAACTTTATTATGCTCTGAACCCAACGGCAACATTGAACCTTACGTTCTCTCAGCCTAACTATGGTCCGGGCATCATCGCAAAATATTTCGTACAGGTGTCGCTCACTCGTGAATTTACCGATTTCGTGCAACTCACAGAGGAGTATACCACTTGCTCTGTCAACGTTCCTGAGAGCAGCATCGCCGAGGCTATGTGCAAACTCCGCGGCGTTACAAACGAGGACAACTACACTGACGAGCCTGCACGTCCGGTTTATTTCCGCGTGCTCTCTACTGTTGAAGATTATCTTGGCGGCAAGGAAGACGCTGCCGGCTATTCAATCCTCTCAAATGTTGTTTGTCTCAGTCAGGTGAAGGACTACTATGCAGTTAAGTTGCCGGGCAAGATTTACTTGGTTGGTAACTGCAATGGATGGAACGAACCGTCGAAGGCAAATGCCGCCTTGTTTGTTGGCTGGACGCTTTCAGAGGCTGACGACGCTATCGACAGCAAGATTTACACAGGCGTGTTCGATATTCCTGCAGGCAAATTCCAATTCCGCTTCTATCGCTCTCTCTCTGGTTGGGATGTTGATTCAATCGGTGCGCAGGTTGATGACAATCCTGTTGATATCGAGTGGATTGACGGCGTTGGCTTCAATGGCTCTGTTTTTGATGGGGGCAAGGGTTCGTTCCAGTACAGCAGTTGGGCTGGCGGTAAGATTAAAATCACCGTTAACCTCAAGGCGATGACCGTAGAAATGGTTCCTGCCGAATAATATGAAATCAGGCTTGCCGCGGCGGTTGTCAGCAATCGCCGCAAGGAAGCCGGTTATTACAGAATTTACAAATAAAGACAAAAAATGAAAAAATTCAGTATATTACTTTCATTGGCATTGGCTGTAGGTTTCACAGCCTGCGACGATATCGAGGATCCAATGCCACCGCAAAGCAATCCGCAGGAAGCGATTATGGCTGCAGACGGTATCGCTGTGGCTCATGCGTTGCCTACTGATTTGAACCTCAAGGACTTCGTTGATAGCGAGCTGGGTGTGCCAGTGCTCAAAATCACCAGCGTTGACAATCAGCCAGCCGGCAGCGAAGTGAATGTTGAAATGCAGGTTTCCGCCACAGAGGATTTCAAGAAGCCTGTCAGCGTGCTTACAACAGTTGTCGACAATGTGGCTTATGCCAACTATCTCGACATTGACAACGCTCACCGCCAGCTGTTTGGCAAGAGCCCTGCCGCAAAGACCACTTATGTGCGTTTCGAACTCACGTTGACCCACAACGGAACAACAGTGCGTTTCGGCGGCGCCGACACTTATTTCGACGCTTCATCGGTAAATGTTACGCCTATTGACCTTGGCATCAAGATTGAGTCGGCATACTACGTAATTACCGACGCTGCGTTTGGTGACGGATGGGATGTTTCAGCCATCAAGCTCGGACATAGCGACCAGAACGTATACGATGATCCTGTATTTACATCTATCTGCACTCTCCCTGCCGGCTCAATCCAATTTATGGGCGCAGAGTCGATGGTGAAGGCTAAGGCCGACGCAGGCAATGAGTTTATGTATGCTTGGGGTCCTGCTGAGTCGGCTATGAGCGGTGAACTTATCTACGGCGAGAACTCACGTCCTGTAACTATTGCAAAGGCAGGAGAGTATACCGTGACAATCAACATGATGGAAGGCACATTCACTGTCAAGGCTTACTCACCGAAACTCTATGCTGTTGGTGGATTCAATGGATGGGGTCACGATGTAAACGTGTTCATCTACGAGCGCAACGGCGGCGTACACAGCGGTTTGGTTGACATGTCAAAGGCTGGCAACAAGGCATTTGAATTCAAATTCTCGACACAGCCCAACTGGAACGTAGGCAGCACTGCCTACGGTGTCGGCGCAGAAGCCAACCTGTTGAGCACTGACCCAGGAGCCAAAAACTTGAAACTTGACAAGGGTGGTATCTACTACTTCAAAGTCGACACAGACAAAATGACTTGGGAGGCGATGGAAATCACTTCGTTCGGAATTGTCGGCGACGCTACTCCTGGCGGATGGGACGCTGAAACGCCACTTACTTACGCCGGTGGTCTCGTTTGGAAGGGTGAGGTTGCTCTCGTCGGCGGTAAGGAATACAAGTTCCGCGCCAACAACAAATGGGACTTCAGTCTCGGCGGTTCGCTCGACAATCTCAACGAGAACAACGCACCAAACTTCAAGTGTGCAGAAGACGGAACGTATGAAATTACGCTCAATCTCAGCAACAACCAGACTTGGAAAGCGTCAGTTGTGAAGAAATAATACTCCAATTGATATAATTTGTATTGAAAAAGGAGTCGTCTCAGGGATGAGACGGCTCTTTTTTTCTTGTTTTGTGGCATAGTGTTTTCATTTGTAAACTGAAATTTGTAACTTCGCACACAAACTTTCAGAATATTAATCATAAACTAAGCAAAATAATGGAAGACGAAAGACAAAAGCAGGAAGCAGGTATTCCTGAAAACGCTTTCCGCGAGCTGAAGCCGGGCGAGGAGTATATCCCCGTGATGCGCCCCGACCGTCAGTATCCGGAAGTGACTCCCTACTCTGTGATAATGGGTCTTGTGATGGCGATTATCTTCAGTGCCGCGGCGGCATATCTCGGACTGAAAGTGGGGCAGGTGTTTGAGGCGGCAATTCCTATTGCAATCATCGCAGTCGGAGTGTCGGGCGCGTTGAAGAAGAAAAACGCCCTCGGACAGAACGTGATAATCCAATCTATCGGCGCCTCGTCGGGAATCGTGGTGGCAGGAGCCATCTTCACCCTACCGGCGCTCTACATCCTTCAAGCCAAGTATGGCGACGCCATTACGGTAAGTTTCATTGAGATATTCCTCAGCTCGATGCTTGGCGGCGTGCTCGGCGTATTGATGTTTATCCCGTTCCGCAAATATTTCGTTTCCGACATGCATGGCAAGTTCCCGTTCCCGGAAGCCACAGCCACCACACAGGTGCTTATCTCCGGCGAGAAGTCGGGCAGCCAGGTGAAGCCGCTTATCATTGCGGGCGCTGTCGGCGGTATCTACGACTTCCTTCTCTCCACATTCGGATGGTGGGCTGAGACATTGACGTCGAAAGCGACAGAATTCGGCGCCCACGTGGCAAGCCAGGCCAAGATGGTGTTTAAAATCAACACCGGAGCGGCGGTGCTCGGTCTCGGCTACATCGTAGGTTTGAAATACTGCTTCATTATTTTTGCAGGTAGCGCGTTTATCTGGTATGTCATCGTACCGTTGCTCGGAATGAGCCCGGAGGCAGCCGCCATCGATCCCGAGGTGCTGTTCAAGACACAGGCGCGCTACATCGGTATCGGCGGTATCGCCATGTCGGGCATCATCGGCATCATCAAGTCGTGGGGCATCATCCGCTCTGCCGTAGGTCTTGCCGGACGTGAATTTCGCGGCAAGGGCGGCAATGTGGCAAAAGTGAAGCGCACCCAGAAAGACATTTCGATGAAAGTGCTTGCCTTCAGCCTTATCGCAGCGTTGGCAGTGACATTCGCATTCTTCTACTTCGGCGTAATCCACAACCTCTTCCAGACCCTTGTGGCATTCCTGGTGGTTACGGTGATAGCATTTCTCTTCACCACGGTGGCCGCCAATGCAATTGCCATTGTGGGATCGAACCCAGTGAGCGGAATGACGCTGATGACGCTGATTGTAGCCTCAGCGGTGTTTGTGGCTATCGGACTTAAAGGAGCCAGCGGCATCGTCACCTCGATGATTATCGGAGGCGTTGTCTGCACGGCTCTCTCGATGGCAGGCGGTATGGTTACGGATATGAAAATCGGCTACTGGCTTGGCTCCACTCCGCAAAAACAGCAGCAGTGGAAACTTGTCGGCACACTCGTGTCGGCAGCAACTGTCGGCGGCGTTATCCTGATTCTTGCAAAAGTGTATGGTTTCTCAGGACCGAACGCACTCGCCGCACCGCAGGCCAACGCGATGACAGGCGTTATCGAACCGTTGATGATGGGTGGCGACACGCCGTGGCTGCTCTATGGCGTAGGCGCAATCCTCGCCGTGCTTCTCAACTGGCTCGGTGTGCCGGCATTGGCTTTCTCGCTCGGTATGTTTATCCCTATGGAGCTCAATGCGCCGCTGCTTGTCGGCGGTTTGGTCAACTGGTTTGTGTCAACCCGTTCGAAAGACAAGGAACTCAATGCGGCACGCACAGAGCGCGGCACGCTTCTCGCCAGCGGATTTATCGCCGGTGGAGCATTGATGGGCGTGGTCAGCGCCGGAATGCGCTTCGCAGGCTTCGAGTATACTTGCGGATTCAGCGAGTCGACGCTCCAGATTGGCGGTGTGGCTGTCTATGCGCTGCTCATCGGCTATCTCGTTTGGGACTGTATGCGCGGAAAGAAAGCGTAAGCGGGGGCAACCTCCTGAGCTTGAAAAATCAAAGAAAAATGTCGTGGATGCATCATGTGTGTCCACGACATATTATTTATTCTTTTTATTTATCAACAAATTAACTTAATGAACAAGACAATTTTCAACAAGCGTGCAAGCCTGAAGTTCTCGCACTTCTCCAACAAAGGCTACTCCTTGTTTTCTGTGCTTGGAAGAGTGGTGGCTATCGGTGCGCTCAGCGTAACCACGCTTACCTACGCCAAGGCAGAAGGCATCAGCGTGGAGGGAGCCAAGGCTGATTCAGTCTTTATCCGTGGAGGAAAGGCTTACGAACTGGATGGTGTGACCGTAACGGGGTCGCGCGCGCCGATGACAGTCGAGCTGTCACCAAAAATTGTGACGGTCATGACCCGCGAGGACATTCAGCGGTCGGCGGCACAAACAATCAACGACGTTTTGAAACTGGCTACGGGCGTGGATGTGCGTCAGCGTGGAGGTTTCGGGGTGCAGACCGACATTTCGATCAACGGCGGCACCTTCGACCAGATTGCAATTTTCCTTAACGGAGTGAACATCTCCAATCCGCAGACGGGGCACAACGCCTCCGATTTTCCTGTCGCACTTGCCGACATCGACCATGTGGAGATTATCGAGGGCGCATCGTCGCGCGTGTTTGGCACATCGGCGTTCAACGGCGCCATAAACATTGTGACTAAAAAAGCAAGCGCAAACGGCGTAGAGGCAAATGTGGAAGCCGGCAGCTTTGGCAGCCTCGGAGCACAGGGCAGGCTGCAGATGGCTTTCAGAAGCGGAAAGTGGGAACAAGCCTATTCCGTAAGCGGCGGATACAAACGCTCGGACGGAGGCACCGAAAACAGCGACTTCGAGAAAGGACAGGGCTATGCCAACTTGTCGCTGAGCTACGACCGCCGCCTCGACATCGGGGCGCAGCTAGGCATCGCCAGCCAAAGTTATGGCGCAAACACATTCTACAGCGCCAAATTCAACAATCAATATGAGAAAACCGACCATGGAATCGCTTCTCTTAATGTGAGCGTCCACAACCAAGGCAGAACTTGGGAAGTGACGCCTGCGGTATATTACAACAAATTCAAAGACCATTATCAATTGACGCGTGGCAAGGAAGGCGCCGCGGCGGGAGAGAACTACCACAACCTTGATGTGTTTGGCGGTGCGGTCAACGCCTATGTCGACTGGATTGCAGGAAAGACCGCCGTCGGTGTCGACATCGGTAAGGAACGCATCTATTCCACGGCTCTCGGCAACCAGCTCGACGCGGCCGACTATAAAAGCATTCCGGGCTCCGACAGGCAGTACACCCGTAAAGGAGAACGCACAAACACGAATGTGATGCTGGAGCACAATTTCATATTCGGAGGGTTCACACTCTCTGCCGGAGTGCTTGCCAACCGCAATACGGGACTCGACAATAAATTCAGATTCTATCCGGGAGTGGACGCAAGCTACCGTCCGAACGCCAATTGGAAGGTATACGCCTCATGGAACAAGGCTCTCCGCATGCCCACCTACACCGATCTCTACATAAGCAATGCCGTGCAGCAGGGCGACGCCTCGCTGCGACCGGAGAAAAACTCCGCCTTCAAAATAGGCTCTCGCTATCGGCAGACGGGATTTTCGGCGGTGCTTAGCGGATTCTACACACATGGCAAGGATATGATTGACTGGGTTCAGACTACGGAAACAGAGCTGACCGACAGCAAATACCACGTGATGAACATCGGAAAACTCGACAATATGGGCTTCAATGTTGACGCCGAGATATATATGAACGAGCTGTTGCCGAGATGCTTCGTGACAAACATCAGACTGGGATATGCCTACATCAACCAAAACCATGAGACGGAAACAGAGATACTGAAATCGCTGTATGCGTTGGAATATCTGCGCCATAAGGCCGTGTTCGGCTTGGACCATAAGATTTGGAGCAAGCTGTCGGCATCGTGGAGCGTAAGATGGCAGCAACGGATGAACGGCTATCATCCGTACACGAAAGTGGACTGCAAGGTGATGTGGAACGACCGGAAATATAGCGTATATGTAAAGGCCGACAACATCACGTGCCACCGCTACTACGATCTCTCTGCCGTAAAGCAGCCGGGGCTGTGGGTGATGGCAGGTGTAAGTGTGAATCTTGGATGGTGACAGCCGTCGCAGGAATGAAAGCAAACGGGAAGCAGCATATTGTTTCCCGTTTTTTTTCGTTTGAGCCATTGGTGATTTTTGAGAATCCTGAAAATAAAAAAACAGCGCGCTGTTGTGTAGCACACTGTTTTTGCGGAGTGAGCGAGATTCGAACTCGCGATACGCTTTTGGCGTATACACGCTTTCCAGGCGTGCCTCTTCAGCCACTCGAGCATCACTCCTCGTTTTTGCGTTTGCAAAGATAGTGCAAATTGAGAGAAGAAAAAAGAGCTTGCTTGTTTTTTCTTCCGAAATGCAGCCAGTTTTAATTCCTCTAAAAATTTGTTTCTCATTTTATGGCGTTTAATTCCAAATAAAATTTGTACATTTGCAATGTTAATATATTATAGCTTCGAGGTTGTGAGCTAATCTGGTATTTATAATTAATTGTCCAATGATTCTTATGAAAAAGTCAATGCTTGTTTTTATGTCTTGCATTTTCTGTGTTTTTGCGGCGAATGCGGGTTTTTTGTCGGGACTTAAAATGACGGTTTACTATCCGTATCAAGTTCGAACAGTGATGCCGATGACTGGTCCGTCCGTAGTGCAGTGTAACTACGCAGATCCAGAAATTACAGTTATGTTCTCTTCTGACGGGGTTCCGACAGAAGTTATGGAAAAAGGGAATAGCTACGAATTGGAGTACTATGACACGTTTGATGGAAATGATATTTATACGATGGATGAAAATCGGTATATTTCTGTAAAATCAGATGGAGCATGTATAGTTGATACATCGACAAGTAGCTTTGGGGGGCAACCTATTTATATAGACTACACAATCAATGATTGTAGGGGAGGCTCGTCAAGCTATGGAGGTGGATATTCCGGTGGTGGCTATGACGGAGGTTCGTCAAGCTCATATACCACATGCCGTATTTGTGGAGGCTCTGGAGTCTGTGCAAGTTGCAATGGACGGGGCGGCGAATGGCGCAGTTCTGGGTATTACACAGGTTCCGGCTCGCAGACATGGATAAATTGTCCGTCATGCAATGGCAGTAAGCGATGCTTTAATTGCCACGGCACAGGAAAGCAATAGGAGTTGGCGGATTGAGAAATCTATTGCTCGTCTTGGTCTTGGGGGCTTTTTCCGCTCGACCAAGGCGAGTAGTCGTTGTGCTCAGCTCATCTTTCAGGACCTTCAAATCGGGGCTTTAAGGTGTTCTGGATGAATTGCTGGCGGGCCTCCAAACTATAAATCCTGTTCTTAGCATGTCTCATCAGATAGAGAGGGTGGTAGAATTTGTTCTTTAGGAAATTCTCATGGTAGCACCTCATTCCTTGTGCTTTGGCGGCTTCGAAGAATTTGCGTGCGGTATCCTGATAGCTCCCATACTTGCCTAAGTCGGAGAAACCCAGATAGATGGGCGGAACCAAATGAGTGACGTCGTAGTCGGTTAAATCCTTTGACCCGAACTGTGCGGCTTTTTGTAATGCGCATTCCAGGTTGGGCTCTCTGATGTAAAACAGGTTGAATATTTGTATGACTCCGTTTAAATCCTTGTGTGTATTCGCAGAGTAGTATTCGCGGAATAAATCACGGATGCAATACATAGTTTGGTCGGGCGTGAATTCAAACCATGTTTCTTTGCTCGTGTTTTCATCAAAACCCTGGAGAGCCTGTAGCGTTTCCGGGTCGGTGACTGCGCGGGAAACCGCAGCACTGCCGGGATTCTTCATGACGACAGAGCCAATTATATCCCATGATTCTCCGAATTGCAAAAGAGTTCTCCAGCGGAATTCTTCTTGCTCCGTTATTTTGGTGTAGTGGGTAAAAACTTTCATCTGATGAATTATGAGTTTTTTTTATACTGGGTCATTTCCGCTTCACGCCCCTTACGGCTTCGGCGTCGAGAGGATTTTCCGGCCAATAGTGCTTTGGGTAACGTCGCTTCAACTCTTTGCGCACCTCAAAATAGGCATTGCTCCAGAAGCTGTCCATGTCCTGGGTCAGCTGCACAGGCTTGAATCCAGGCGACAGGAGTTCCATAAGCACGGTGCGTTTTCCTCCGTCGACACAGGGCGTGTGGAGCATCCCGAAGCATTCCTGCAGGCGTACGCTCAGCACCGGTGCTTCGGCGGCTTTGCGGTAGTCCACACGGATTCTGCTGCCTGAAGGCACGGTGATGTGCGATGGGGCGAGTCGGTCTACCTCTTGCTGCATGTCGTAGGGGATAAGAGCCCACAAAGCATCGTGCAGATTTATCTTTTTCAGCTCGGCTGCCGTTGTCAGCACTTTTCCGTTCTGCTCAATGTAGAACGGCAGCCATTCAGAAGCTGTCGACAGGACGTGTTCCGTAGACAGGTCGGGTAGAGCCATTTCCGGATGCCATTCCGCCACCGCGTCCACACGCTTTTGAAGCCTGGCAACGTCGTCGCTCCAGTCGAGCAGTCCGAGTCCTTCTTTCTGCACAGCCTCGCAGACCGTCGAGACAACAGCGCTTTTGTCGGCATTGTGCAGAGGCTGGCTGTCGACAGTCAGCACCCCGATTGTGCGTTCGCGCAGCATCGCCACACCGCCGTTTTTTGAATCCCAGAAAATCCGTTCGCGTTGTCGTGTCTCGATGTCCTCTGGCCGCAACGGTGCGGCGAGAAACACCCTTCCGCATTTTTCGGAAGCGTTGAGGGCAGCCACCGCCAGCCAGTCGTAGGAAGCAAGATTGCTACCGTTGTCAATCTGCACGTTGACGCCCGAAGCCAGACGGAAGTGCCCGATGCTGTCAATGGCTTTAGCCACCCGTTCAGGATATGCCGTCGCCACAAGGCAGCCGGCATCCTCCGGGCATATATCGTCGTTGCATTCTGTGGCTTTGATCATATTTCGATATTCCTCGGCAATCTGCGCTATGCGCGACCATCTGCCGAGTCTGTGCTGTCGCCGCGCCGTCCGGAGCAGGCTGATGCGCAGGCATAGGTCGGCGGAAATGTCGTCGGTCAGAGGATCCTTCTCCTCCAGTATGGCGGCAATGTCGCAGGCGAGACTTTTCTGCACAGGCGATTCGGCGCGCACCATCATTTTTGAAATATGCGGATGGCACGGCAGTTTCGACATCTGCCTGCCGAGGCTTGTTATGCGGTTCTGGCTGTCGACGGCACCAAGCGTTGCCAGCAGTTTCCGGGCTTGCGCAACGGCTGATGGCTGAGGTGTTGTCAGCCATGGCAACGCCTCTGCGTCGCTTTCGCCGAAAGCCGCAATGTCGAGAAGTGTAGGCGCAAGGTCGGCATCAGAAATCTCAGGACGCCTGCGCTCGTTCATGCGATGCTCGGAGGCCTTTGTCCACAGTCTGTAGCAGACTCCAGGAGCCACGCGTCCAGCGCGTCCCGACCGCTGCGTCGCCATGTCGAGGCTTATGCGCACCGTCTCAAGGTGGCTAAGTCCCGACCGGGGATTGTAGACCAATTGCCGGCAATATCCCGAGTCGACCACAATGCGTACGCCTTCAATCGTAATCGATGTCTCTGCGACAGGCGTTGCAAGCACTATCTTGCGCTCGCCTTTGCCCGATGGCGCCACCGCCCGCCTTTGCTGCTCCGGCGACAGATTGCCGTAGAGAGGGAATACGGCAGTCGGCGACAGTTTGTCGGCAAGCAGCCGCTCGCATTGCGCAATGTCGGCTTGTCCGGGCAGAAAAGCGAGAATGTCGCCCTCGTGCAGGCTGTGAGCCTTGTTTATCGCCGACGCGACTGCCGTCGGGATGTCGGCGGGCGAAATGTCGGTCGTCGCATAACGTGTCTCCACAGGAAACATCTTGCCCTGGCATTCGATGAGAGGAGCGTTGAGGCTTGTGCAGATAGACGACGTGTCGATTGTAGCCGACATGATGACAATTTTCAGGTCGGGACGCAGAATCTGCTGGCATTGGCGCGTCAGGGCGAATGCCAAGTCGGAATTGATGCTGCGTTCGTGGAACTCATCGAAGATTACAACCGACACCCCTTCGAGCAAAGGGTCGGCGATGAGCATACGCGTCAGAATTCCTTCTGTTATCACTTCGATGCGGGTGGACTCTGACACACGGTTTTCAAAGCGCACCCGGTAGCCAACCGAGCCTCCCGTGTGCTCCGACAACATATCCGCCATGCGCTCAGCTACTTGCCTGGCAGCGAGACGCCTGGGTTCGAGCATGAGAATCTTGCCGTCGGAGGGCAGGAATCCAGCCATGACGGTAAGCGGCAGGAGAGTGGACTTTCCCGCTCCCGGAGGCGCGGTCAAAACCACGCAACCGTTGGCTGTCAACGCCTTGTTGACGTCGGCGGCAATCTCAGTCGTCGGCAACGAGGCGGCGTTTCTGATTATGTCGTTAAATTCCATCATTGTTTCTGTCTGAAAATAAGTTTCGCCAGACCGTACACATAACGTCGGAATCCAGGTCGGTAATTAAGGATTTTGTCAAACCAAGCCATATGCCTGCCTGCTATTTTCACAACGATTCCCACATAGAGCATAGCGAACAGTGTGCCCACACCAACGATATACCATTGCCATGCTCCGAAAAACACATAGCAGAAAGCCACGGCGAGAACCACCAGCGAGCAGTCAACAACAATTTTTATCTTCGGGAAGTCGATACCTGTCACACAGCTTACCGCCACCGGGAAACCCTCGCCAGGCATTGTCACCGAGCCGCATCTCACCTCAAGGGCGATGCCAATGCCCAGGACGGTGCATCCCGCAATCTGCGCCAGTGCTTGCTCCGTTATGTCGTCGGGCAGAAGCCACGATGTGAGAGCCATATTCAAGTCGATGAGTGATCCGAAAACGAATCCCACCAGCAGCTGGAACAACTGAACCGATTCGAAGCGGCGGCGCAGCACGGCAATCTGCCCAGCCACCAAAATGGCGTTCATTATGTAAGTGTATTGTCCGATTGTCAGCGACGGAACTCCAAGTCCACGTTTGCCGGCAGTCTCGAAAACGTAAGGCAGAGTGGAGATTACGCTTGATCCCAACTCGCTCTTTACGCATACTGCGACACCGAGAGTCATTATAAACAAAGATACAAGCAGCCATAGGTGCTGCCACAAAAAAGAGATTGGCCGTTCTTTCTTATTCATAGATGAAAAATTGTAGATAATGATAGTTTTAATGACTTGTTTGGATGTGGTGATGATTGTTGCAGAATTGTGTCGAAAACGACATAACAAAGTTACAGAAAAAATGTTGAAAACCCCGTTGGAATACGTTGTTTGTTTTTTTTGTCTGCCTAAAATTTGCGGTGCCGTGAAAACTTTGTAATTTTGGAAGTGCAAACCAACACGGATATTTTTAACCCTAACATAAAACTTAAAATCTATGACAAAGCAAACATTTCTTACATTGGCTTTGAGCATGCTCGGGGTGGCGGCAATGGCGCAGCCACGCAGCGCAAGCGAGCCAACGTTGCTCATCAAGTCTTCTCAAGGACTGATGGCACCGGTGTGGTCGCCAAGCGGCGACAAGATTGCAGTAACTTCCGACAATTATGACGGCATCTGGGTTGCTGATGCCGACGGCAGCAATCTGCGTCAGGTGACCTGTTGCTCAGGTGCCGGCTACAAGATGCAATGGAGTGCCGACGGCACAAAACTGCTCGGCAGAACCAATGTGGTGTCCGACAATCGTGTTTTCCACGAAGTTAAGGTGTGGAATGCCGCCGACGGCGCAGAGACCACGTTGGTTGGCAAGACGCGCGAGCTTACAGGAACACCGTTGTGGAATGACGCTGAGCGCGTGATGATTTCAGGCGAGCGTGGCGCATCGAGCGTCAACACACGCAGCCTCAAGCGCACATCCGCGACAGCTGCCGATGTCTACACAATGATGGTCAATGACCCGGCAGGTGTGGCCGACAAAGTGGCTTCGTTGAAAGAATTCACAGGAGCGATAATCATCAATCCGGCATTGTCGCACGACGGCAAGCAGGTGGCTTTCCAAGTTCCGGGCAAAGGCATCTTCACATGCAATTCCGACGGCAGCGGCGTGGCTTACCTGTGCAAGGGCTCTCATCCGGCATGGCTGCCCGACAATTCGCTGATCTACACCGTTGTCACCGATAATGGCGAAAGTTTTACGGGCTCCGACATCTACGCTGTCGATGTTGCCACAGGCAAGGCAGTCCTTCTGACCGCTAACACCGATATGATTCCGTTGACGCCAGCCGTGACACGCGATGGCAAACGGGTTGCTTTTGAGAACGCAAAAGATGCTTGCATCTATGAAATTACCCTAAAATACTGATAATCGATGAAAAAGAACAATATTACAAAAATGGCAATCGCTGCCGCCGCATTGATGACGGCATTCCCGGCTGCTACAACTTATGCTCAGAAATCAACAGGCTGGGGCGATTTCAAACTGTTTCTCGACCCGGGACACTCCGCAACTGAAAACCGTGGCTTGTGGGGCTATTCCGAGGCGCAGAAGGTGTTTAGCGTGGCACAGTATATCAAGGGATATCTGACGGAATATACCGATATGCCGGCAGAAAATCTGAAACTTTGCCGCAACAACGAGGTCGACATTGTAGGACTTGAGGAACGTTCCGACATGGCGAATGCCTGGGGTGCCGACTTCTTCTATGCTATCCACTCTGACGCCTCTTCCGACAAAAACACAACCGTCACTCTCTTCGGAGGATGGCGCAAGGATGGCAAAGAAATAGAGAAAACGCCTAACGGCGGTAAGGCTTTCGGAGAGATTCTCAACCCGAACCTTACAGGCGTGATGCGCATCACGACACGCGGCAACTGGTACGACCGTTGCTATTACGACCGTGCTCCTGAGACCCACGCCAACCAGTTCCCGTATCTGTCGGTCAACCGCCGCACAAATATGGCATCACTGCTCAGCGAGGGCGGTTATCACACAATCGCTTCGCAGCAGCAGCTGAACATCAATGCCGACTATAAGCGTCTGGAGGCTTTCGCCGCATTCCAGTCGATATTGAAGTTCCGCAACATGACCAATCCAGAGCAGACATTCCTTGCCGGTATCATCAAAAACTCAGAAAACGATGTGCCTATCGACGGTGTGACTGTAAAGGTGGGCGATAAGACGTATGTTACTGACACATGGGAGTCGACATTTAAGAAATACACCAACAACCCCGACCTTATCCACAACGGATTCTATCTGTTTGAGGGACTTAAAGCCGGCGATGCTGTCTCGGTGGAATTTACGGCAACCGGATATGAGCCAGTGACAAAAACCGTTGTGATAAAGTCGAATCCAGCCGGACAGTCAAACGACAACGTTACATGGCTCGACATCATGATGACATCCAACGCACCTGCGAAAGTGGCGTCGATTTCGGTGGAAGACACAAAGGCAGTCAGCCTTGTGGACCCTATCGTCATCACGTTCTCGCGCAAGATGGACAAAGAGTCGGTCGAAAAGGCATTCTCTATCGACAACGACGGCGAAGTGACATTGACATGGATAAACGACTATACGCTCAGCGTCGACGTTTCAAAACTCGTCCCGTTGAAGACCTACAACATCAAGATTGACGGCAGCGTTGCCAAGAACTCTCAGACAAACCAGCCGTTTGACGGCAATGGCGACGGCAATGGCGGCGACGACTATACGCTCTCAATCACAATGAAAGAGGCAGACACTACACCTGCGCAGGTGGTTTCTACCGACCCTGCCATCGACGGCGATGTGGCATACACGCTGCGTCCGGTGGTAAGAGTGGAGTATGATGAGATTATCGACTGGAACGAGGACAAGAACGAAGACTGCATGACGGTGATTGACCCGGAGGGCAACACTTATGCTGGCACACTGACTCATTCGGTTGTAAACGGCGCTTCGGTGCTGCAATATTTCTTCAGCGAAGACCTCCCTCTCGACAAGTGCTTCCTTGTTACAGTGAAACCGGGTCTTGCCGACTTGTCGGGCAACTTGACCGAAGAGTTCAGATTCCGCTTCCTGTCGGAGTACCGCCCTGTCGTTGAGTCGACCGACCTGCTTCCGCTCGACAACGTGACGGGATTCTGGGCGCCTGACGGCTCAGGCTCATCATCTGGCTTGACACAGGAAGCCAACTCGTTTACGCGCGCCAACATCGGTGTGCGTCTGGAAAGTCCTAACAGCGCATGCCTGAAGTATGATTTCGATCCTGATTTCGCTGCAGGCGTATGGCAAATCCGTGAGTATCACTCTTCGCAGAACATCGACGGCACAACCAAAGACGGCGTGCTTACGTTCTGGCTCTATGGCGACGGCTCAAACAACAGCGTCAGCGCTGCGTTGCGTGTGCGCACAAACAATAAGAACGGCGGCATCAAGTACAACTTGAAGCCGATCAACTATCGCGGATGGCATCTCGTGTCATGGAACCTGGCAAGCGATGAGTACCAGCACTTCACCGGCACCGATGAAATCGCCGACAAGTGGCGTTTCGACAGCTTCTTCTTGAAACACGAGAAAGCTCCGGAACAGGCGTGGAAGGGAGAAATCTACTTCAACCAGATGCAGTTTGTCAAATTCGACGATACGGCAGTACGCAAGGCTGTGCTCCACGACTTCTCATCTGTCGAGACTTTGAAATCCGCCGATGGCGGCATCGTTGTGCGCTCGCTCGGCGATGTTGTGTCGGTGAAAGCCGATGGCAATATCCGCTCGGTAAATGTCTACAATGCATCCGGTGCGATGGTTGCTTCGGCAACACCTGCCGGACAGACTGCAATGGTTGCCACGGGCAATCTGGCAGGTGGCGTTTATTTCGTTAATGTAGTGGCCGACGGCGGCATCAAGACTGTCAAGATTGTTAGATAGTCAGGGACGCTTGATTGAATTAAAAAAGGCTGGATTCCGATTGGAATCCAGCCTTTTCTATTATCATTTGTCGTCGTCGGAGAAGTAGTCATTCTGAATGTCGTTTTCATTGAGGCGCACTCGCTTGTTCCATCTTTGGCGCGACTGCTTCTCGAAAGCGAACATATTGACGGTGCCTTCAATTGTGGCTTCAAACGTCAAACTGTTTTTCACTCCAATCTTTCCAGCCTCAAGCGCTGCATCCTGGTTTGCACCGATGTAGGTGAACACCCAGCCCTTTTTGCACAGGCGGTCAATCAGTTTCTTCACCGATGCGCCGTCCCACTCGATGGAGTCGTTTTCATAGCCGTCGGTGATGATTGTTACAAGCACCTTGTCCTCCTTGCCTTTGCTTTTTTCAAGGACGGTGACCGATGTGCCTATGGCATCGTATAGGGCAGTCATTCCGCGGAGTGTGTAGTCGTTGGGGGTGAGAGGCGATGTCTGCTCGGCAATGGTGTTGCGGTAGGCATATTGCAGAGGCTCTCCGCCGCTGGCGAAGGAGAGCACGGTGACCGACTGCTCGATTTTGTCGCTTTTTTTGGCTTCCTCGCGGATGGTTGACAGCGTTTCGTTGATACCGGCAAGCGCTTGTTCGTAGATTGACGTCATTGATCCCGATGCGTCGACGATGATGAGATTGTGTACTTTAAATTGTGCCATGATTTTGATGTGTTTAGTAGTTAACAATGCTTGGTTGCGTAATTTTGACGCAAATATAAAGACGAAGAAATAAACAACAAAATTTAATGTGTAAAAAATACGCAAATATGCCGATTTTTAACTTTTGTTTGCGTATCCATGACACAATCGTGCGTTTTTGTCGGAAAATAGGCTTAAATTTGTATTGTTGAAAAATAAGGGGTAGAAAATGTACAGTTATGAATATCCACATCCGGCTTTGACCACCGACTGCGTTGTGTTCGGATTCGACGGCTCTGGGCTGAATCTGTTGCTTGTAGAGCGAGGGTTGAAGCCGTATAAAGGCAGATGGGCTTTGCCGGGCGGCTTTGTGAGAATTGACGAGACGCTGGAAGAAGGAGCATTGCGCGAGTTGCGCGAGGAAACAGGAGTGATGGATATCTATATCGAGCAGCTGCAGGCATTCAGCCGTGTGGACCGCGACCCTCGCGAGCGTGTGGTCACGGTGGCGTTTCTTGCATTTGTGCGTCAGGAAGGCTATGAGGTCATAGCCGGTGACGATGCCGCCAAGGCACAGTGGTTTCCGGTGGATATGTTGCCTGATTTGGCATTCGACCATAGCGAGATTGTACGTGTGGCACTCGACAAACTGCGGTGGAAGATCACCTATGAGCCGTTGGCATTCCGTTTGCTCAACAAAGAGTTTACGATGACACAGGTGCAGACCATCTACGAGGCGGTGCTCGGGCAGAAGTTCGACCGTCGAAACTTTTACAAGAAGATGACCGCCATGGGCTACATTGTGGCTACAGGTAGCGTGGGGCGAGGCGACAATGAGTTCGATTTTGCTAAAAATGACCTAATCTGTTGTGAGAAGTTTGAGTTGGCAGCGCGCGCGCCGCGCGGCAGCGGGCGTCCGGCTATGCTCTACACATTTGACGAGGCTAAATATAGGGAGCAGATAAACAACAAAAGTGTTTTGTGATGGAAGAATACCATGTGAAAATAACCGTTGAGCGCGGCGGTGAAAGCCAATGTGTCAACACGACGGCGAAGACGGCGATTTACCTGTCGGTGCTCGGTTTTGTTCTGGTTGGCATCCCGTATGTCGGATGGCCATACCTCGCATTGTGTTTCATTGTTGCAATAAAGGCGTTGAGGCGCAAGCCGCGAGGACTGGCGCTGTTGGCGTTGCTGATCGACTCCCTTTGTCTTTTCGTGAAATACGTTATTGCCGTTTCATAGCAGCTCTCGATTTTAACAGGACACTAATGATATTGACAATGAAAAATAGCAATCTGAAAGATAGGATGCTCAATATGTTATTGGTCTTGGTTTTAGCAAGACAGGAATTGTTTCACACACTTTTCCATATTGTCAAATATTTCTATAGCATCTTTTCTTTCCAGTCCGGCCTTTATTGCCACGGCAAATAAATCCTCCTTCGTCGGTTCAATGCTATCATTGATTGAGGTTGTGCGGAATCCGTTTATGCCATCACTGGGCAGCAAGTCGTAAGCCGGTGCGAAATGCCAATCTCCATCACGATAAATGAAAGCGAAATTCTTGGCGTGGTCGTCTTTGTTGGCTATCAAATAATTGAATACCATCAAACGATAAACTTTCCACATTTCGGCTACATTGTGTGTTAAAACCGCGCATATCTGAAAAATTTGGGTGTAGTCTATGCATGGCAAACGATAGTCTGCCCCAATAAGACCGGCAACACTTGCAACATGCAATTTACCATTCGGAGTGCGGTCGAAACGTTCCACTCCAAAAAACTTATCTTCGAACAGCCGTGTTGCGGGCATCTCAATTCCGCATTCTTTGGCAAGAATGGAATAGCGGTATTCTTCTGTGCCAATGCGTTTGGAATCCATTTTTGCCCGAAATTTCACCATCCATTCCGTTCCGTCGTGGCGCATGAATATTTTCGGACGGGCACCGCCTGGAGACCCTCCCCGATATTGGAACTCGTCAATTCCTTCACCGACATAATCTTCACTGTCAAGAATTTGTTCGGCATCCAAAGCCAATTTCTAGAAGTCGACATATTCTTGATTTGATATGACGCTTTTGTTTGGTCGGAACTCCAATGCTCCGCGTCCAGTAGAACCTACCAACGCAAGACGGTCCAATAAAGTCAATAATCGAGGATTGATGCCCCTTCGCTGTAAGTATCTGTCCAAAACAAGTAATCCCCAACCATCAGGCAAACAATCGTCGAACACTCCGAAGCCACCCTCAAATGGACGAGGTCTTGCTATAAAGACGCCGTTGCGCAGGGGAAGTTCGAATGGGGAAATTGAGAAACCTGAATTTAGCCATTCTGCTGAATACTCGAATGCGCATTGCCCTTCTTTTGACAAAGCCAACCGCCCCACCAAACGATTGCCATAAATGACCTCTATTTGTTTTGAAATCTTAAATGAAAGAGCCGTGTTAAAGTTTGATAATATTAGTTGATTTTTAAGATTTGAGTCTTATCTTTGAAATCGTTTTCACGTCTTACCTTAATTGACGAATGCCGAGTGAGAAAGACGGGAAGGACAAGCATATTGGAAATGGCGTTTACAAGTGCACTTGGTTATACACACACTAGGATTCTATAATATCAAATCAGGATCAGAAATATACAAGGCAGTTATAGACCGCCCAATAAGATATAAAAATAGAAAACTTATTATCAGCTGCACCTGAATAATTCCATTGGTAGCATATCAACGTATAGTAAGATTTCAAAATTATCTTGGACGTGACAAAGTGTATTCCATTATTGGCTTGTATATGATGTTTCAGGAGTTCAGGACTGTTGGCTGAGTTACTCGTACTGCACCAACGCCGTTTCCCTTATGTATGTGTTCAGTAGTTTTTTATGTCCATATAGGTGCATTGGACATAAAACGTAATTGCATGTATGGTTGAAATAAATCCATAATGTATTTAGCGTTTTTAATGTTTTAAAGTTATGAGAAGGGAACTTTTGCTCTTATCTTGTTGCGTGGTTATCCCAAGCATTTGTAGTGCTCAAGAGAAGTCAGACACTACAATGGTAGAAAAGAAAGCAGAACGCAATGTGATGCTCAATGCATCCGATGCCAATGCACCTCGTTACATTCAGATAGGTCTTCCAAGTGAAGATGTAAATGTGTACGAGAACGGATTACCTGTCGTTTATTCTTCTTACATCCATCCTCTATCTGCTCATTGGAGAAGTGACGGAAGCTTGGCTGAAGTAGGATTGATGAACCCGCAGGAATCAGCCATAGCTACAGGAAACGTCGCTTATTCAGTAAACAGTTTCAGCGACTTAGGCAGTAATACGTTCAAGGGTATTTTGAATTACAAAGGCAACCATTATGGTATGCATCAGTTTGATTTGAACGTTTCAGGACCTCTGGCTAAAGGCTGGACTTATGCCTTGAATATGTATCAAAACTTTGATCCAGGAACCTTTGACTTGAAGTTTACCAACTATAATGACCGTACCCAGATTTATAAGGGTGCCCTGACAAAGCATTGGGGGAACAGAGGACAGTTGTCTTTCCTCTACAAGTTCTCAAACAGTCAGCGTATGGGTACCATAACCCAGTTTGCACCATTTATCTATCACACTAATGGTGATGTGACAGAATTGGATGGCTTTAAATTGGGTACATCTTCATACGTTCCAGCTTCTCAGGACTTCATGTACCGTGATATGAAGACAGGTGAAGTGAAAAACACTACTATCAATGATTGGAACAAAAGCAAATCTCACGAATTTGCTGTATTATTCAAATGGGATTTAGGTAATGCATGAAACTTGGATACAAAGGCTAAATATACCTGGGTTGATGCTAACTATGCCGACTTTGGCGGCAGTTCCATCATGAATGTCAAAGATGGAAAGGTTGAGGGTAATACGAATACGTATTATGACAAGAATGGAAAGCTTTATACAGGTATGATGGATGGTCGAAGAATCTGGTTTCATACTGCAAAGGCAGAATCTTTCCTTCTCACCTCTGAGGTGATGAGAAACTATGGCCAGCATAATCTTAAAATAGGTCTCAACGAGTGGAACTTTGACTTAGACTACTGGTCTGCGTCAACACAATGGGATGCCAGTGTAAAGGAGTATCCAGAGTTTCTATCACATTCCATGGTTTCAGACCCGACTGCAAGAACAACTTATTATGGGTTCAATGAGATTTCTACAGACTATGCTATCGGTAATGAGAATAAGTTAGCAGGATATTTCACAGACGAATGGCATCCTATTGAAAGTCTTCGTTTCTTCTATGGCGCACGCTTAGAGTGGTGTCGTATGTCTGTAGACCAGTTGCCTTATGCACGATTTGCAGACATGTATGTCGGTGCAACCAATGCAGACGGTGTAACCATTACACCGCAGCACAGAACAAAGAATAAGCTCAATTATGCATTTACAGTTTCGGCTACATGGTCCTTTTATAAAGGTCTGGGACTCACCGCTGACTACACTCAAATGGAACGCTCTCCTCGCATGACAGATTATGCCAATATGGGACCACAGGACCTGCGTCTCCGCATTCCATTGCTCCGTGGCGGTATATACTATCGCAATAAGTGGATTGATGTTACATCAATGATAACCTGGATTCAGAAGACGAACAATACAGACCAGCAGGATATAACCAAACCTGGCACTAGTATTTCAAAGACAACATCATTAAATTATAGCATTCAGACTGTTGGATGGACAACCAATGTGGAACTTGACCCTTTCAAGGGTGCGCATCTTCATGCCCTCTTTACTTATCAGAAACCAACATACAAGGACTATTCTGTGACAGTAAAGTTTGATGATGGTGAGACCGCAGACTTAAACGCCACTGGTAATATTGTCAAGGAAATACCACAGATACTGATTGAGCTTGACCCAAGTTATACGTTTTACAAGGATAAGATTACTGTATGGGGCAGTTTCAGATATTTTGGAAAAACGTATGCTAACCTTTCAAATGCCCTTTGGTTTAACGGCCATTGGGAAACTTTCGCAGGTGTGAAATGGAATGCTACCAACAAATTATCATTCAACCTTGGTGTAGTCAACTTCCTGAACCAAAAAGGTGCCAGCGGTACAATATCCGGCTCAGAGCTTATTGGTCCGGAAGAAGCCAAGCGATTCAATGGCTACGTAATGTCCGGACGCTATCTTCGTCCTTTCACTGTTGAGTTTGGAGCAAGTATAAAACTATAAATACCTATTGATTATGAATAAATTATGCAATTTTATGGTACTTTTTATGGCTTTGTTAGGTAATGTATATGCCCAGAAGACAGAACCATGGAATGACCCTTTGGTGAACAACATCAATCGTAACGAGCCTGTTTCTGATTTCTTCGGCTATGAGAATAAGGAACTGTCTGACAGAAATGACAAGACGCTTTCAAAGAGATTCTTGTCTATTGAAGGAAATTGGAAATTCAATTGGGTGCAGAATGCCAATGAGCGTCCTTTAGATTTCTATTCTCTCAATCTTGATGATTCTAATTGGGGTAAGATGCCAATTCCTGGATGTTGGGAGTTGAATGGCTATAGCGTGCCAGTCTATACCAACATAAAATATGAGTGGGAAAATGAATGGAAATCAAATCCTCCTTATGTGCAGGATCTTGGCAACTACGTCGGATCTTACCGACGTAAGATTGTAATTCCTGAGAATTGGAATGGTGACAATATAATACTGCACATCGGCGAATTTTCCAGCAATATCAACCTATATGTAAATGGAAAGTTTGTTGGCTATGCTGAAGACAATAAGGTTGCTGCGGAATTTGACATCACTAAATATGTAGAACCAGGAAAAGAGAATCTGATAGCCATGCAGCTGATGAGATGGTGCGATGGCTCTTATTTTGAGGATCAGGACTATTGGAGACTTCGCGGTATTGCCAGAGAGAACTATATCTATGCTCAGCCGAAGTCACATATTAAGGACTTGAACGTAACCTCTTCCTTGTCCGATAATTATAAAGACGGTATCTTTGCCATTCATTTTTCTACAGAATCATGTGATGGAAAGAATGTTCTGGTAGAATTGATAGACAAGAAAACTGGCAATACGGTTTTTGAAAGAAAGCAACAGTTACAGGGTGGCAGTTCAACAGTAGAGTCAACCATTCAGAATGTAGCCAAATGGACAGCAGAAACACCGAATTTGTACACACTCAGAGCGACACTGATGGATGGAGATAAAGTATTGGAAGTCATTTGCCAAAATGTCGGTTTTAGAAAGATCGAGATCAAGGGAAAACAGCTCTTGGTAAATGGACAGCCTGTTCTTATCAAGGGTGTGAACCGCCATGAGGTAGATCCTGATGGAGGATATGTTGTCAGTGTTGAGAACATGATTCGTGACATAAAGGTTGCCAAGCAATTAAACATCAATGCTATACGCACCAGCCACTATCCAAATGACCCACGCTGGTATGATTTGTGTGATGAATATGGTATTTATGTTATGGCTGAGGCAAATCTGGAAAGCCACGGAATGGGATTTGGTAAAGAGACTCTGGCTAAAAATGAGTTGTTCAACAAGACACACATTGAGCGTAACATGAACAATGTGAAGGTTCTCAAAAACCATCCTTGTATAATTATGTGGAGTCTTGGTAATGAAGCAGGTTATGGTAAGAACATTGAGGATGCCTACGATTGGGTGAAGGCATATGATAGTTCTCGTCCAGTACAATACGAAATGGCATGTTCAACAGGCAAGCATGATGAAACCCGTCCTGTTGAGTCATACGAGTTGGCTGGTCTGAAGGCTGGCAAGACTGACATTTTCTGTCCTATGTATGCTGATTACGACAGTTGTAGAGTATATCTGGAAAAGAACTATTGTGACAAACCTCTTCTTCAGCAGGAGTATGCCCATGCCATGGGTAATTCTATGGGTGGATTCAAGCAGTATTGGGATTTGGTCCGTCAGTATCCTCAGTATCAGGGTGGTTTTATTTGGGATTTTGTAGATCAGGGTCTGCGCGACAAGAGCAAGATAACTGGTAATCAGATTTATGCCTATGGCGGTGATTATGGTCGTTTCCCTATGTCTGACGAGAACTTCAACAACAATGGCTTGGTTAGTCCGGACAGAAGACCAAATCCTCATGCTTACGAAGTGAAATACTTCCATCAGAACATTTGGAGCAAACTTGAGAACAAGGTCAAGGGTACAGTCTCTGTATTCAACGAGAACTTCTTTGTTCCATTGAATAACGTAAATCTCGTATATTCAATAGAGGTAGAGGGAAAAAGTATGGCAAATGGTTTAATCAACCTTGGCAAATACAATATTCTTCCTCAGACAAGCAAGACCATTGCAATTCCTGGATATGCAAAGATAGTTGCAGACAAGAAGTACATAGGAAAGGAAAAGACACTGAATCTTACGTACAAATTGAACAGTGATTCACTTCTTCTAAGTAAGGATGAAGAAATCGCCCACCAGCAGTTTGTGATTAGCGACTATAAGTTCCCTGTATTGAATTCCTCTGAAACAGCCAAAGTCAAGGCTGTAGATCATGCCAAGTATCTCGTTCTTTCTGCCAATGGTGTGGATGTTACCATCAGTAAGGCAACAGGACTTGTTTCTTATTTTGATGTTGACAAAACACCTATGCTTGTAAGAGGATTTGATTTGACTCCAGACTTCTGGAGAGCATGCACAGACAACGATTTTGGTTCACATATGCCTACATTAAGTGCAGCATGGAATAAGCCAAGTATGGAACTGAAGAATTTTACCCGTAAGGAGAATGGTTCTGTTGTTGCCGAGTTGTATCTCAAAGAAACAGAGTCTACACTGACTCTTACCTATACATTGAATAATGATGGAGAACTGACTGTTGAACAAGATCTGAAGGTAAATCCTGATGCGGATAACAAGCCAAATCTTCTACGCTATGGAATGGAATTGCAGATGCCTAAGGAGTTTGATAGAGTTGAATTCTACGGAAAGGGTCCTAACGAGAATTATGCAGACCGTAACAATTCCGACAGATTGGGCATTTTTACCCAGTTGGTAAAGGATCAGTATTATCCATACGTCCGTCCACAGGAGTCTGGCAACAAGACGCAGGTAAGATATTGGAAGGTTCTGACAAAAGACAATAAAGGTCTGGAGTTTTTCTCCAATGAGCCAATGGAGTGTTCAAGCCTGAACTATCTGACTTCAGATCTTTACCGCGGACCGGTAAAGAACCAAGAACATTCTGGAGACCTTGTACCACGAGGCTTTACCTCTGTACACATTAGTCAGAGACAGATGGGATTGGGATGTATCAATACATGGGGCGCATTACCTATTGAGAAATATATGCTTCCTTATCAGGACTATGCATTCAAATTCGTGATTCGTCCTGTAAGATAACCAAATAGGCCTCACTCTGAGAAATCAGAGTGAGGCCGCAATCTATAACATCATTAAATATCAAACAAAAATGAAAAAGAAAATATTTGGAAAATCGGGAACAGCCAACACGCAAAAAAAATTGTAAAATATCAAAGATCATTGAAAATAAATGCTTTATGTTCAATCAGTCATAGTAAGTTATTTGTATGGCTATCCACAATGCCTTGTGCGTATGGCTCGTTTCAGAGGAACAACAAAAGAAGAGTTTATAGACAACCAGCGTGCGGAAGGTAACATTTATGAATTGCTTGATGCCGCAATGGCATTTTTTTTAAGCATCTCTCACTGTCTTGGACAAGGGAATGATACAAAAAGCAGATATTACATTGGAAGATTTGCGAAAAGCCAACAAGGTAAGTCTTTTTAATGCAATGATTGAGTTTGGTGAAAGAGAAATAGCAATGGAGAATGTCCACTTTTGGACATTCTCCATTGCTTCTGATATACAAGATATTTTACCGAGATTCAATAATGAAGTGCAAAATTTTCGTACTGAATAGCCACCACATTTTTGACGCTCGAGACTTAATGGCGGATTGGGGATGGGGCTTCACAAACCCACAGCCCCTCCCCAATCCGATATTAAGTCGCGCAAAAGGTAACTTTCAACTTGCAATACAAAAAAAGGAGACCGAAGTCTCCCTGAGATTAACTAATTTTGTGTTGCATATGTATAAACAATTAACCTCGGAGCAAAGGTCGCAAATTTTCGTCTTGCTCCAAAAGAAAATCAAGAGAAAAGAAATCGCCCTTCTTGTAGGGTGCAGTCAGTCGACGCTCAGCCGTGAGATCAGGCGTAATTCAACAGATAAGGGCAACTATCTGTGGGATAAGGCTCACGCAAAGGCAATGGATCGCCGTAAGCGTACCACAGCCAACCATGCAAAGGATCCCGCAATCGTTTGGGAAGCCCTGGATCTGCTGAAGGAGGATTACTGGTCGCCCGAACAGATATCGGCGGATATGAAAAGCCGTGGCAAGAATATATCCCACTAGCTGATATATCGTCATATCCGTGCCGACCAAAGCGGAGAACTCGCCTCTTACTGTAGGCACAAGATGAAATACAACCGTCATGTACGACCCAACAGGACTACCAAAGTAAAGAATATCCCTGACCGCGTAAGCATCCACCAACGCCCGGCAGAAGCCGACGGGACACGTTTCGGAGACTGGGAGATGGACACCATAGTTGGCAAGGACGGCAAGGGGGCCATCTTGACCCTTACCGAGAGAAGCACCAACATGATACTCATGGAGAGGCTGCCCGAAGGCAAGCATCCCGAGCCGCTGGCTAAAGTGGTGGTCAGGCTGCTGTTCCCTTATAGAAAAACCATACGCTCCATAACAACCGACAACGGTTCTGAGTTCTGTGCGCATAAGCTGATCTCCAAGGGATTGGCGCCAAAGGGCGCGACGGATCCGAACCTCGTGTTCTTTGCCGATTCATATTGTTCATGGCAGAAAGGTTCAATTGAGAATGCAAATAAACTTATACGGCAGTACATTCCAAAAGACACTGACTTTTCAACCCTGACGGATGCCTTTATACGCAAGATTCAGCACAAAATCAACCGCAGCCCACGTAAAAAAACTAAATTTTGAAACCCCAAAGGATGTTTTCTTCCGACAAATTAATAATTTTGCAGTTGCCGGTTGAGAGTAGGGTAGATAAAGCGGTGGCGTCAAAAACGCATCTTTTTTCATACAATAACCAGTCGGCGGGGAGTAATTCCGATAAATATGTGTAAATTTGTGTGTGAATAAAAGGATATAACTATGTTTTCAGGAATAGTAGAGACTGCAGCCACAGTGGTTGCGCTGAGAAAAGAAGGCGGCAATCTGCACATCACAATGAAGTGCGACTTTGCCCCGGAGTTGAGAATAGACCAGTCGGTGGCCCATAATGGCGTATGCCTCACGGTGGTCGACCTTCCTGGCGACGGCACGTTTACCGTCACGGCGATTCAGGAGACGCTCGACCGCTCAAACCTCGGGTTGCTGCAGGTTGGCGACCTTGTCAACCTTGAGCGTTGCATGCCGATGAACGGACGTCTTGACGGCCACATCGTGCAGGGGCACGTAGACCAGACCGCAGTGTGCTGCGAGGTGCGCAACGTTGAGGGCAGCCGCTATTTCAAGTTTGCCTACGACGTTGATGCCGAAATGGCGCGCAAGGGCTATGTCACAGTAGAGAAAGGCTCCGTCACAGTCAATGGCGTCAGCCTTACGGTGTGCAATTCCCAGCGCGACAGTTTTGAGGTGGCAATAATCCCCTACACCTTTGAGCATACCAATTTCTGCCGCATAAAGGAGGGTACGGTTGTAAATATAGAATTTGACATCATCGGCAAGTATCTCAGCCGTTTGATGGAGTTTTCAAAATAAGCGATGACCGATTTTTATAAACTTGTTGACGAGCGTCAGAGCGACCGTGGCTACGACACGGAGCGCAGCGTGCCGCGCGAGGCGGTGATGCGCATTGTCGACGCAGCCCGCCGGGCGCCGTCGGCATGCAATTCCCAGCCGTGGCATTTCATCGTTGTCGACAAGCCGGAACTTTGTGCAGAAGTGGCAGATGCCCTGACGTCCATAGGAATGAACAAGTTTGCCTCACAGGCTCCATGCTTCATCGTATTGGTGCAGGAGGCTCCCAATTTCACCGCCTGTCTTGGCGGATGGATAAAGAACAAGCATTTTCCGCTCATCGACTGCGGCATAGCAGCGTCGTATCTCACCCTCGCAGCCGCAGATGAAGGCCTTGGCTCGTGCATGATGGGATGGTTTGACGAGAAGCGGCTGAAACGGTTGCTTGGAGTGCCGCGCAGCCGGCGAGTGCTGCTTGTGGTGTCGCTGGGCTACAGCACCCAGCCGTTGCGTCAGAAACAGCGTCGCGCGCTCGATGCCGTGATGGGCGACAATAAATATTGACTATGCAGAAGAAGCTGAAAAGTTGGATAGAGGCAACCCGACTGCGCACATTGCCCGTGTCGACGGCAGGAGTGGTTGTAGCGTCGGGCTGTGCCTATAACGACGGCTCGTTCAAGTGGCAGCCGGCGTTGTTGTGCTTTCTTTTTGCCGTATTGGCACAGGTGGCGTCAAATTTCGCCAACGAATATTTCGACTATGTCAACGGCTCCGACAAAAAGGGACGTGAGGGATTCCGACGCGGAGTCACCGAGGGCGACATCACGCCGCGGGCAATGCTGCGCGCCACGTTTGGCACCCTTGCCACCGCCTGTGCCGTGGGCTGCTGCCTAATTCCGTTCGGAGGCTGGCAACTGATACCGATAGGCGTTGTGGTCGCTGTTTTCGCACTCGCCTACAGTGCCGGACCCTATCCGCTGTCGCGCGTCGGACTTGGCGATGTCGCGGTGTTGGTGTTCTTCGGCTTTGTGCCTGTTTGCCTTACGTATTATGTGCAGACAGGCGAGATTACCGGCAATGTGGCCGCTGCATCGGCAGCCGTGGGGCTGATGGGATGCAACGTGTTGATTGTGAATAACTACAGGGATATGGAGGATGACCGTGAGGCTGGCAAACGCACCACTGTGGTGCGCTTTGGGCGCCGTGTCGCCGCCATTGCCTACCTCTTGTTCGGAATTGCCGCCGTTTGGCTGACTGCACCGTTGTGGGCAGAGAAGTTCTGGATATTTTTCATAGCACCCGCGATTTATTTGTGCCTGCATTGCCTCACGTGGCAACGCATCCGCCGCAGCCGTGGCGCAGCTTTGAATCCGCTGCTCGGCGCCACCGCCCGCAATATGCTGGTGTATTCGTTGTTGTTGCTTGCGGTGTGTTTGATATAGCATTATGACAGAATCCGGTTATATGCCCGACGACGCAGCCTCATTCTACGAACAGCTGGAAACGCTGCTCGACAGTGGTTGGGAAATCCGTAAAAAATATGACGCGTTGCGCGACGTGTTCAGACGCGCGGTCAATCAAGAAATAAGCTTGACCAATTTGAATTTCTCGGGGACGTTTGCCAAACTGGACTATCTGATAAAGGAAAAAGGCATTCCCGAGGAAGAGTCGGTGCGTCTGCACGGCACTCGCCGCACACTCAACGCCCTTTCTGAAATCCCCGACGGACAATTACGTGATTCGATAGGCAGCGACGTGAAGTCGGCGGCGATGCTTGTTGAGGCTCTGCTTGGCGAGCCGATTCCGAAGTCGCTGCGGCGTAAACTGCCCGTCGACGACAAGCCACGGACATGGGGCAAGTTTGACAGCGGCAACCTGCGGTGCGTTGTCGACACATGGGACAACGAATATATCCACGTCACGGAAGAACGCGGCGGCTTGCCGCTGACCGTGTGCTACGGACAGCAAAACGTCTATCTGACACGCGAAGGCCGTGGCGACTGGTCGTATCTGTCGTTGCTGCTCAGACGCGGCGTGCAGCTCAACCTCGTGCGCGTACGCTATGACAGCGAAATCTGTATGCCGGAACTGATAATCTACGAGCCCGACTATCTTGTGAACGTCACGACCATAGCGTCGTGTTTCGAGACTTATGCTGAATCGCCGCTTGTGGCTTTGGTCAATAAATTCAAGCCGCAGCCCAACACCTTGCCCATACATCTTGGAAATCTTTCCGGGCAGTATCTTGACGAGACGGTGCATCGGAGCACTCGCTCGTTTGAGGAAGGAATGATGGACTTTTTCAGAAACAATGCCGTGGGACTTGTGGCATGCGACGCTATGCGAAGCCGGGAAGACGTGGCGAAATTCTATGCCGATGCCCGTATGCAGAAAAGCAATGTAGAGAAGCTCATAGGCAATGACTTGCCCAAAGCCGTTGGCGGCATCGATATGAAAACGGCAGTGCTTGAGCCCACATTCTTCAGCGAAGTGCTTGGCATACAAGGGCGTCTCGACCTGTTGGTGGAAAAAGACGGCGAGGCGGTAATTGTGGAGCAGAAATCAGGAAAAGGAGCGTTTGTGCCGACCGCCTCGCCACATTATAATCCAAACCGTCCAAAGCCACAGGAGAAACATCTGGTGCAGCTGATGCTCTACCGCGCCCTGTTTGTCTATGAGTTTGACAAATATGCCGGACAGCTGCGCCATGTCATGCTCCTCTATTCGCGTTATCCCGAGGGCCTTGTGTCAACGGCACAGCGTCCGGAACTGATGCTTAGGGCTATACGGATGCGCAACTTGTTGGCATATAGCGAAATCCTATATGCTTCAGAGGGTGTCGGGATGCTTGACGGACTGACCCCTGAACTGTTGAATGAGAAAAACTCCAAAGGCGTGTTGTGGACAAGATACACCAGGCCCGAACTCAACGAAGTGCTGTCGCCGATACAGAATGCGTCGCCGTTGGAACGCGTCTATTTCTTCCGTTTTATGCAGTTTCTCGAAAAAGAGCATCTGCTGTCGAAGATAGGCAACAAAATCAAGGACAACAGCGGGTTTGCATCAATCTGGCTCGATTCGCTCGAAGACAAGATTGCTTCAGGCGGCATCTATTGCAACCTCACACTCGACACAGCAGCTTTTGCCGATTCTCCGGTGACCGACGTGACACTGCGGTTTGCCGATACTGACGCCGCCGACACCTCTAATTTCCGGGTGGGCGACATCGTGGTGCTTTATCCGTATAAAGAAAACACCGAGCCCAACGCCTGCGCATGGATGGTGGAACGCGGCACGATAGCCGACATCAGTGTAGACGGCGTCAGGGTGGCACTTCGCAATCCGCAGACAGACAGCCGCGTGTTTCCTCAGACCGACGGCATTCGCTGGGCGATAGAGCACGATTTGTTTGACTCGTCGACAAATGCCCTTTATGCAGGGATGCACAGTTTCCTGACCGCACCCATACGGCGGCGCGATATGCTGCTGTCGCAGCGCATGCCCGAGATCGATGCCGGCAGATGCCGCAAGGGCGACTACGGCGATTTCAACACCCTCGTGGAGAGAGCGAAGCAAGCCCGTGAGCTGTTTCTTGTGATAGGCCCTCCAGGCACCGGCAAGACGTCGTTCGGACTGCTTAACATCCTGCGTGAGGAACTGCTTGAGGCAGACACCAGCATACTGCTGCTGTCGTACACCAACAGGGCGGTGGACGAAATTTGCAGCAAACTTAAAGAACAGGGCATCGATTTCATACGTATCGGTTCGGAGATTTCGTGCGACAAGGCGTATCACGCAAACCTTCTTCGCAACAAAATCCAGCAATGCCGCACGGGCGACGCTGTGGCGGGGACACTGAAAGACGCGCGTGTGGTCTGTGCCACCACCGCAGCGCTTAACTCCAATGTTAATCTGTTTAAAATCAAACGTTTCGACCTCGCTATTGTCGATGAGGCGTCGCAAATCCTCGAACCCCACCTGCTGGGGTTGATGTGCGCGCGCTCAGGCAATGCCGACGCCATCTCACGCTTCGTGCTTATTGGCGACCACAAGCAGTTGCCAGCCGTTGTGCAGCAGACCGAAGCAGAGTCGAGAGTGACAGAGCCGGAGCTGCTGTCAATTGGATTGACCGACTGCCGCCGCTCACTGTTTGAGAGGTTGCTGTCGTCGTTTAAAACCGTTGACGGATATGATTGCCGCTATGTTTATATGCTTACACGTCAAGGTCGTATGCATCGCGACATAGCCGATTTCCCCAATGAGGCGTTCTATGGCGGCAGACTTGACGTGGTGCCGTTGCCGCATCAGCTGGCGGCAAACACAGCCTGCACGTCGACCGACGGCATCTGCCGACTGCTGCAATTGCGCAGGGTGGCATTTGTGGCATCGGAGAAGCCAGAAATGTCGGTTTCAGCAAAGACCAATCAGGTGGAGGCCGACATGATAGCCGCTATGGTGGAGAGAATCTTCAGGCAGGCAGACCGCTTCGACTACAGTGCGACGGTAGGAGTCATTGTGCCTTACCGCAACCAGATTGCAACCGTAAGAAACGCAATCGACAGATATGGCATCCCGGCGTTGCATTCCATAACAATCGACACCGTGGAACGCTTTCAGGGCAGCCAGCGCGACTACATAATCTACGGACTTACAGTGCAGCAGCGTTATCAGCTGAACTTCTTGACCGATAACGTGTTTGAAGAAGACGGAACACTCATCGACCGTAAGCTCAACGTGGCGATGACACGCGCCCGCAAGCATCTGACAATTGTCGGAAATCCCGACATCCTCGCCGGGAGCGCAGTCTATCGCAGGCTGATGGATTTTATGAAGAGCAGGGGCTGCTATTTCAATGTCGCGTGTGAAAAATTCTGCGCTGGAGATTTCAGCGTTTAGGCGTGTCCTGCAAAAAGATAAACATCAGATATTGCTACTTTTGCCGACCAATCGGCGAAAAAAGTGAAGCGGTTAACATATTTTTGTGGGTAGAAGCTGAAAAAAGTGATAAATATCATAGGTTTTGGCTGATAGAGTGATTAATTTTGCATTCGGAAAAATAGAACTATACATATTAAACGCTGTTAAGAAATAGAAAAAATTCAATCTATAGGTATGAAAATTAAGACAGTTATTGGACTGACAAAGCGAGTGGCTTTGTTAGGTTTGGTTTTGGGTGTCAGCATGACCTCATGTGGCAAGAAAGACCAGCAGGGACAGCAGCAACAAGCTGCTCCGCAAATCGGGTTTATCACAGTAACCAAGTCGAGTGCAGATTTGGAAAGCGTTTACCCGGCAACGATTAAGGGACAGAAGGATGTGCAGATACGTCCACAAGTTTCAGGATTCATTACAAAGGTTTGTGTAGACGAAGGTCAGCAAGTGTCGGCAGGGCAGGTGCTGTTTGTCATTGATCAAGTGCAGTATGAGGCAGCGGTAAACCAGTGCAAGGCATCCGTTGCGGCAGCTCAGCAGCAGGTCAACAGCGCTCAGATTACCGCCAACAACAAGAAAAAACTTTTTGAGAAAAACGTGATCAGCGACTACGAGAACCAATTGGCTCAAAACGACCTCGCAGCAGCCAAAGCACAGCTGGCGCAAGCCCGCGCAGCGCTTGTCAATGCAGAGAAGAACCTCTCTTATACAGTAGTGAAGGCTCCGTCGGCAGGTTATGTCGGCTCGATTCCAAACCGTGAGGGTTCGCTTGCAAGCCCGTCTTCACAACAGCCTCTCACCACAATTTCTGACATCTCAGAGGTTTATGCCTACATTTCGTTCAACGAAAAGCAAGTGCTTGAGATGACACAAAACGGCAGCGTATCGCTTGCCAAGGCGCTCAGCGAGCTTCCAGCAGCAAAATTGAAGCTCTCTGACGGCAGCTACTATTCAGAATTGGGCAAATTCTCGACGATGACAGGTATGCTCGACAACACCACCGGTTCGGCATCGGTGCGCGTGGCGTTCAAAAACCAGAACGGAATGCTCCGCAGCGGTTCTACAGGCTCTGTTGTCATCCCGGCACACTACGACAACGTAATCATTATACCTCAGTCGGCAACCACCGAATTGCAGGACAAGAAATTCGCATACGTTGTTGACAAGGCTGGCAAAGTCACCGCACGCCCAATCGAGGTGCTTGCAAACAACGACGGACAGAACTACGTGGTAACCGGCGGACTTGAAAGCGGCGACCATGTCGTTGTTCAAGGCGTAGGCGTAAGCGTCCGTGAAGGTGTGCAGATCACTCCGGTCGACATGACAGGCAAGGATCTCAGCCAGGCAGCAGGCGCACAGCAGAAGTAACAGGAAAACAATAAGGAAAATTAGAATAAAGAGAAATGAAATTAGATACGTTTATCAACCGGCCGGTGCTCTCGACCGTGATATCCATCTTCATTGTGATTTTGGGTGTCGTCGGAATGTTGTGGTTGCCAATCACGCAGTATCCTGACATTGCGCCTCCAACAATCCAGGTTTCGACAACCTATACCGGTGCCGACGCCAAGACTGTGCTCAACTCCGTGATTGCGCCTATCGAGGAGCAAATCAACGGTGCTGAAGGCATGACATATATCCAATCAACGGCAACCAATACAGGTAGCGCCACGATTACAGTTTATTTCGAGCAGGGCTTCGACCCCGACATGGCTGCCGTCGATGTACAGAACCGTGTGGCAAAGGCGCAGAGTATGCTCCCTGCCGAGGTGACAAGAGTGGGTGTGATTACGCAGAAACGACAGACGTCAATGCTGCTTGTGTTCTCGCTCCTTTCTCCAAACGGCAAGTTTGAGCAGGAATTCATCGAAAACTATATGAAAATCAACGTCATCCCGCAGATTCAGCGTGTGAACGGCGTGGGAGACGCGATGGTGATGGGTGCCGACTACTCTATGCGTATCTGGCTTAAGCCAGACGCCATGGCACAGCACAATCTTATGCCTTCCGATGTAAGTGCGGCTCTCGCCGACCAGAACATCGAGGCTGCTCCGGGTCAGTTCGGTGAAAACGGCGGAACGGCATTCCAATATGTGATGCGCTACCGCGGACGTCTGATTACTCCAGAAGAGTTTGACAAGATTATCATCCGTGCCGACAAAGACGGCAACGTCCTCTATCTGAAAGACGTGGCAACGATGGAGCTTGGCCGTGTAAGCTACGGCTTCAAGGGCAAGACAAATGGTCATCCAGCCGCTTCCGCCATCATCTTCCAGACTGCGGGCTCCAATGCGACTCAGGTTATCAAGGACGTTGAGGCAAAAATCAATGAGGCAGGAAAAGAGCTTCCAAACGGATTGGAGTTCAACGTTTCAATGAACACCAACGACTTCCTATACGCATCAATCGAAGAGGTTATCAAGACCCTTATCGAGGCATTTATACTCGTGTTCCTTGTGGTTTACGTGTTCCTTCAGGACTTGCGTTCAACCATTATCCCCGCAATCGCCATTCCGGTGGCGTTGATCGGTACGTTCTTCGGCCTTTATCTGATTGGCTTCTCAATCAACTTGTTGACACTCTCGGCATTGGTGCTCGCCATTGCGATTGTGGTCGACGATGCGATTGTGGTGGTCGAGGCGGTCCATGCCAAACTCGACGAGGGCTACACCTCGGCACGTGTTGCGGCAATCGACGCAATGCGGGAGATAGGCGGCGCGATTGTCTCAATCACCCTTGTCATGATGCTTGTGTTTATTCCAGTGTCGTTCATGTCAGGAACGTCGGGCGTGTTCTATCGCCAGTTTGGTTTGACAATGGCAATCGCCATCGGACTGTCGGCATTGAACGCATTGACCCTGTCGCCGGCTTTGTGTGCGGTGTTCCTGAAACCTCACAAGGCAGATGGCGGCTCCAAGAAAGTGTCGTTTGTAAAGGCATTCCACGAAGGATTCAACCGCAATTATGAGAAACTGCTCGTCCGCTACAAAAAATGGGCAGGATTCTTCATCAATCATAAAATCACGGCATTCGGCGTTGTGGCAGCCAGCATCGTGGCGCTTGCCGCAATGATGATGACCACGTCGACCGCTTTGGTTCCTAATGAGGACACCGGCGTGTTGTTCTGTATGGTCAACATGCCGCCTGCAACGTCGCTTGATAAAACAGAGGCCACACTTGCCAAGGTGGACAAGATTCTTGCCGCCAATCCGGCAGTCGAGTCGCGTACGGAGATTCTTGGTTACAGCTTTATCGCCGGTCAGGGCAACACGTACGGTACGTTTATCGTAAAGCTCAAGGACTGGAGCGAACGTGAGAAAGGACAGGATGCAACAAGCGTGCTCGGACAGCTTTACGGCGCAGTGGGTCAGCAGATAAAAGACGCCACAGTGATGATGTTCCAACCACCGATGATTTCCGGTTATTCGGTAACCAGCGGTTTCGAGCTTCAGCTGCAAGACAAGACCGGAGGCGACATCAACAAGTTTTTCCAGATTTATCAGCAATTCATCGGCGCGCTCAACCAGCGTCCGGAAATCCAGCAGGCTTACTCAACGTTTAACCCGACATTCCCGCAGTATATGGTCAATGTCGATGTTGCCAAGACCAAGCAGGCGGGAATCAGTCCGAGCGTTGTATTGTCGACGCTGCAAGGCTACTATGGCGGTATGTATGTGTCGAACTTCAACCGCTTCGGTAAACTTTACCGTGTGATGATGCAGGCCGATCCAAGCGCACGTATCTCACCGGAAACGCTGAATCAAGTGAAAGTGCGTGTAGGCAACGAAATGTCGCCTATCACCAACTTCATCACGCTTGAGCGCGTCTACGGACCAGATATCATCTCGCGCTTCAACCTGTTTACCTCGATTTCTGTCAGCGGTACGCCAAATCCAGGCTACAGTAACGGTGACGCCATCAAGGCCATCCAGGAAGTAGCGGCACAGACATTGCCTATGGGCTACGGCTATGAGTTCTCAGGAATGACGCGTGAGGAGCAGAATTCATCAGCGGCGTCGACTGCAATCGTGTTCGGACTTTGTCTGCTCTTTGTCTACCTGCTTCTGTCGGCACAATATGAAAGCTACATCCTGCCGCTGTCGGTTATCTTGTCTATTCCGTTGGGCTTGATGGGATCATTCCTCTTTGCGAAGATTTTTGGTGTTAACAACAACATCTATCTGCAAATCGGTTTGATCATGCTTATCGGTCTGTTGGCAAAGAACGCCATCCTTATTGTAGAGTTCGCTCTTGACCGCCGCAAGACGGGAATGAGCATCGTGGGCGCCGCTATCGCCGGTGCGGCAGCGCGTCTGCGTCCTATTTTGATGACAGGCTTCGCAATGATTATCGGTCTGTTGCCGCTGATGCTTGCCAACGGTGTAGGCGCCAACGGTAACCGTTCGCTTGGAACCGGTGCTGTCGGCGGTATGTTGATTGGTATGATTCTTCAGGTGCTTATCGTTCCGGCATTGTTCGTTGCGTTCCAAAAGATTCAGGAGAAAATACAGCCGCTGAAGTGGAAGGACACAGACAACGCTGAAATCGACGATCAGATTGAGCAATATTCACGCAATTAATAAAGAGTGAAATCAATGAATAAAAGCAAATTATTAAGTGCAGCACTCGTAGTGGCAATCGCCACTACGACGGCAAGCTGCCATATCTATAAGAAATTCGAGATGCCAGAGGAAGGCGTCGCCGGTGAGGTCGCCGCAGCCCAGAAAGAGGCTGTCGACTCAACGGCTCTCGGCAATGTGAAATGGGAACAGGTGTTTACCGACCCGCAGTTGCAGGCACTCATTCAGATAGCTCTCGACAGCAATGTCGATCTTGAGAACGCCCGTCTGAATGTGGATATCGCCAAAGCTCAGCTGCAGGGCGCCAAGCTCAGCTATCTGCCGAGCGTGGCTTTGACACCCAATGGCGGAACGGCTTCCTATGGAGGCTCGAAAATAACGAAAGACTCGTGGTCGTACACCATCCCGGCTACCGCAAGCTGGGAAATCGACGTGTTCGGAAAGTTGCTCAACAACAAGCGCAACGCCGAGGCGGCGGTGCTTCAGACAGAGGCATACCGTCAGGCAGTGCGCTCGCAGATAATCAGTGGAGTGGCAAACTGCTACTACACCATCGCAATGCTCCAGCGTCAGTTGCAGATTCTCAACGAGACATCGGCAATCTGGCAGGAAAGCATCAAGACGATGCAGGATTTGAAAGAGGCAGGACGCTACAACGAAGTGGCAGTGGTGCAGAGCAAGGCCAACTATGCAAGCCTGCTCGCAACCATACCGCAAGTAGAGGAGTCGCTTCATCAGGTCAACAGCAGCCTGTCGCTGCTCTTGAACCGTCCGCAGCAGACATGGGTTGTCGACTCATCCTATGAGCCGAGTTTCCCGGAATATATGGAGAAAGGCGTGCCGATGTCGTATCTTGCGGCCCGTCCAGACGTGCAGGCAGCAGAGCAGTCGCTCGCAATGGCATATTACGCCACCAACACAGCGCGTGCGGCATTCTATCCAAGCCTTGTAATTTCGGCAGGCGGCGGCTTCACCAACCTGCTCGGAAGCGTTATCGTCAACCCTGGCAAATGGTTCTATCAGCTTGCCGGACAGCTAACGGCGCCCCTCTTCAGCCGCGGACGCAACATCGCCACGCTGAAGGCAGCCAAACTGCAGCAGCAGCAGACGCTCAACACGTTTGAGCACACAGTGCTTGCCGCTGGAGCTGAAGTGGGCGACGCTTTGGTGAGCTACAACAAGAACAAGCAGCGCAGCGCTCTGCTCGTCGACCAGGTTGACAACCTGTCGAAAGCCGTTGAATACAACAACGACCTTATGAAGTATAGCACAGCCACCTATCTGGAAGTGCTTACGGCACAACAGTCGCTTCTCAACGCGCAAATGTCGCAGCTGCAATGTGAACTTCAAGTGCGTCAGGCAGCCATCAGCCTCTATCAGGCTCTCGGCGGCGGACGTTGATATAATATTAATTACCTTAATCAGAAAAACAATGATTAGTCCATTAGCATTTGTTGACCCGACAGCGAAAATCGGCGACAACGTAACAATTTATCCTTTCGCTTTTATCGACAAGGATGTGGAGATAGGCGACGGATGCATCGTGATGCCTAATGCCAGCATTATGCAAGGCGCGCGCCTCGGCAAGAATGTGAAGGTGTATAATAACGCAATCGTAAGCGCGTCGCCTCAAGATTTCCGCTGGAAAGGCGAAATGTCGTACGTCATCATCGGCGACAACACCGAGATACGCGAGATGGCGATAATCAACCGCAGCATCCACGAGGGCGGCGCCACCAAGGTGGGCGCAAACTCGTTTGTGCTTGCGGATTCGCACATCGGCCACGACAGCGAGATCAGCGACCATTGCGTGGTTGGCAACAACGTGCAGATTGCCGGAGATGTGTTTATCGACTCTTGCTCGATTCTTTCCACCGGAGTGAAAGTGTTTGAAAACAGCCACATTGGTAAATGGGTGTTTGTCAAAGGCGGATGCCGCGTTTCGGGCAATGTGCCTCCTTTCATCATCCTTGCCCACAATCCGGCTGTCTATTATGGCGTGAACGCAACGATTATGCGCAATAAGGACAACTTCAATGAAGAAGAAATCGACGATATCGCAAAAGCATACCGCCACATCTATCAGTGCAACGTGTCGCTCTTCAACGCCGTAAAACGCATTGAGGCCGACATCCCTGAAAGTAAGTCGCGTGATGCCATCCTTGATTTCATCAAGAAGAACGACAACAAGATTGTAGCATTGCCTAAACTGGACATGTATTAACGGTCGCAGTTGCAGACCATAAAAAGCGAGGCCGGGCAGAAATTGCCTGGTCTCGCTTCTTTTCGCGTTTAAGGCTCTTCTGGGTCAAAAAAATATGTTGCTGTCTGATAGGATGTTGGCATTCTTAGCTCAATTTTTTTGAAAAAAAATATCCCGAAAATTTTGTGGGATAGAAAAAAGGCATTACCTTTGCAACCGAAATCAACAAAACGTTGACTCCGTAGCTCAGTTGGTAGAGCAAATGACTCTTAATCATTGGGTCGAGAGTTCGAGCCTCTCCGGGGTCACAAAGCAGTCGCTGAAAAGTGGCTGCTTTTTTTATTTCTGCCGGCCACAGGCAGTGGCGTACCTCCAGCACGCATCCGCGCGTACCGGGTTATGGAAGAGTGTTGTCGCTCCGCGACGATGGACATACCGATGTGGGACGGTTTTGTTAATCTATAAAATCCCTTAAATTGGCGTAATATTATGGCATCGGGGCGATTTT
>OGOQ01000352.1_pt1 | contig 49211 bp, 23 predicted proteins | sample 1552691 | NCBI WGS metagenome assembly OGOQ01 (sample SAMEA2580209, study PRJEB22360) | human gut metagenome | biome: human gut; feature: human-associated habitat; material: faeces | place: Denmark | collected 2008/2010
TCACCTGACCCTCCTTGCGGTAGGTCAGGTGTTGCAACGATCACTAGAACCCGCCGAGTAATTTTTTTTTGGGGGGGGGGCTCCGGGCTTCTCTCCACCCTCGCCCGCGTGAAGTCGGCCTCGTTATCAGCGGGAAGTCGCGCAAAAGATGTCCTGCTATAGCGCTATTCTTTTGACTTTACATGAGGTGTGTCATATTGCGGGCATGCCGTCGACAATGAAGCGTCCGCATAGGCATATGGTGGCCATGCCGGCGCTCCCAGGGGAATTACCACATATTAGCGAGCGATAAGGAACGTCCATTGGCTACTGAGTCTACGACGAACACCACCACCATCATCGCACGCGCCGACCAGCATGATATTGACCTGCACAAGGCGTCGGATCGCGTGAACTTCGGTTCCATCAAGGAACCCATCGATGTGCCCTACCTGCTGGGCGTGCAGACCGACAGCTTCGATTGGCTGATCGGCAACGAACGCTGGAAGGCGCGCGTCGAGGAGGACGAAAAGAACGGCACTAACACCGTGGCCCACACCTCCGGCCTCGATGAGGTCTTCAACGAGATCTCTCCGATCGAGAACTTCGCTCAGACCATGAGCCTGACCTTCTCCGATCCGTACTTCGAAGAGCCGCGTCACACCGTGCAGGAATGCAAGGAAAAGGATTACACCTACTCCGCACCGCTGTACGTGAATGCCGAGTTCGAGAACGGCGACACCGGCGAGATCAAGTCCCAGACCGTGTTCATGGGCGATTTCCCGCTGCAGACCCCGCACGGCACCTTCATCATCGGCGGCACCGAGCGAGTCATCGTCTCCCAGCTCGTGCGTTCCCCGGGCGTCTACTTCGACCGCCAGCAGGATCGCACCTCCGATAAGGAAGTCTTCGGCGCGAAGATCATCCCGAGCCGTGGTGCATGGCTCGAGTTCGAGATCGATAAGAAAGACCAGCCGCAGGTGCGCGTGGACCGCAAGCGCAAGCAGTCCGCCATCGTGTTCCTCATGGCCATCGGCATGACCAAGTCCGAGATCGCCCAGGCATTCAAGGACTACCCGCTGGTGCTCGACGCACTGGAGAAGGAAACCCTCGAGACCCAGGACGAGGCCCTCGTTGACCTCTACCGCAAGATTCGTCCGGCCGACACCCCGACCCCCGAGGCCGGCAAGAACCTGCTGGACTCCTTCTACTTCAACACCAAGCGCTACGATCTGGCCCGTGTCGGCCGCTACAAGATCAACCGCAAGCTGGGTGTCGAGGCCGATTTCAACGATCGTTCCCTCCACCAGGAAGACATCATCGCCACAATCAAGTACCTGGTGGCCCTGCACGACGGTGCGGCGACCTTCCCGGGCAAGCGCAACGGCGAAGACGTTGACCTGCGCGTGGACGTCGACGATATCGACCACTTCGGCAACCGTCGTATCCGCCAGGTCGGCGAGCTGATCCAGAACCAGCTGCGTACCGGTCTGAGCCGTATGGAGCGCGTGGTGCGCGAGCGTATGACCACTCAGGACGCCGAGGCCATCACCCCACAGTCCCTGATCAACATCCGCCCGGTGAACGCCACCATCAAGGAGTTCTTCGGCACTTCCCAGCTCTCCCAGTTCATGGATCAGAACAACCCGCTGTCCGGTGTGACGAACAAGCGTCGTCTTTCCGCACTGGGCCCCGGCGGTCTGTCCCGCGACCGCGCCTCCATGGAGGTGCGCGACGTGCACCCGTCCCACTTCGGCCGTATGTGCCCGATCGAGTCTCCTGAAGGCCCGAACATCGGTCTGATCGGCTCCCTGGCAACCTTCGGCCGCGTCAACCCGTTCGGCTTCATCGAGACCCCGTACCGCAAGGTCGTCAACGGCCACGTGACCGACGAGGTCGAGTACATGACCGCTGACCGCGATCTTGACCACGTCATTGCCCAGGCCAACCAGGAGCTCGACGAGAACGGCAACTTCGTGCAGAAGTCCGCCCTTGCCCGAGTCGGCGAAGAAGAGGCGGTCGATGTGCCGGTGAGCTCCGTGGACTACATGGACGTCTCCCCGCGCCAGATGGTCTCCCTCGGCGCCTCCCTGATTCCGTTCCTGGAGCATGATGAGGGCCACCGTGCACTGATGGGTACCAACATGCAGCGTCAGGCCGTGCCGCTGATCGAATCCGAGCGCCCGCTGGTGGGCACCGGCTCCGAATGGCGCGCCGCCAACGACTCCGGCGACGTCATCAAGTCCGAGAAGGACGGTGTGGTTACCTACGTGTCCGCCGACCTGATCCGCGTGATGAACGACGACGGCACCACCAGCTCCTACAAGCTGGCCAAGTTCCAGCGCTCCAACCAGACCACCTGCTACAACCAGCGCCCGATCGTCCACGACGGCGAGCGTGTGGAAGCCGGCTCGGTTATGGCTGACGGCCCCGCCATCCAGAACGGCGACCTGGCCCTGGGCAAGAACCTGCTCATCGCCTTCATGCCGTGGAACGGCTACAACTACGAGGATGCTGTGATCATCTCCCAGCGCCTCGTGCAGGACGACACCCTCTCCTCCATCCACATCGAGGAGTACGAGATCGACGCCCGCGAAACCAAGCTGGGCGCCGAAGAGATCACCCGCGACCTGCCGAACGTCGGCGAGGACGCCGTGGCCAACCTTGACGAGCGCGGCATCATCCGCATCGGCGCCGAGGTCGAGGCCGGCGACATCCTGGTCGGTAAGGTCACCCCGAAGGGCGAGACCGAGCTGACCCCGGAGGAGCGCCTGCTGCGCGCCATCTTCGGCGAGAAGTCCCGCGAGGTGCGCGACACCTCCCTGCGCGTGCCCCACGGCGAGACCGGTACCGTCATCGGCGTCAAGGAGATCACCCGCGAGGATGCCGAGGAGGACGGCGACGAGCTGCCCAACGGCGTCAACCAGATGATCCGCGTCTACATCGCCCAGCACCGTAAGATCACGGTGGGCGACAAGCTCTCCGGCCGCCACGGCAACAAGGGCTGCATCTCCCGCATTCTGCCGGAAGAGGATATGCCGTTCCTTGCCGACGGCACTCCGGTCGACATCATGTTGAACCCGCTGGGTGTGCCTTCCCGAATGAACCTCGGTCAGGTGCTCGAACTGCACCTCGGCTGGATCGCCCACTCCGGTTGGGACATCTCTTTGGATCCGAATCTGGAAGCCGAGTGGAAGAAGCTGATTCCGTCCGGTGCCGAGAAGGCCGAGCCGAACACCCCGGTCGCCACCCCGGTGTTCGACGGTGTCAAGCCCGAGGTCCTGAAGGGTCTGCTGTCCACTACGCTGCCGAACCGCGACGGCGACCGTCTGGTCGGCCCCGACGGCAAGGCCACCCTGTTCGATGGCCGTACCGGTGAGCCGTACACCAAGCCGATTTCCGTTGGCTACATGTACATGTTGAAGCTGCACCACCTGGTCGACGACAAGATTCACGCCCGTTCCACCGGCCCGTACTCCATGATCACCCAGCAGCCGCTCGGTGGTAAGGCCCAGTTCGGTGGCCAGCGCTTCGGCGAGATGGAGGTGTGGGCCCTTGAGGCCTACGGTGCCGCCTACACGCTGCACGAGATGATGACCACCAAGTCCGATGACGTCGACGGCCGCGTGCGCGTCTACGGCGCCATCGTCAAGGGCGATAACCTGCCGCCGGCAGGCATCCCTGAGTCGTTCAAGGTGCTCCTGAAGGAAATGCAGTCCCTGTCCCTGAACGTCGAAGTGCTCAACGCCGAAGGCGTGGCCATCGACATGAAGGACGAGGACGACGATCCGGCCAGCTCCGCTGACGACCTCGGCTTCAACATTGGCGCCCGCCCCGACGCGGCCGCCAAGGAAGACCAGAAGGCCGAAGAGCCCGAATACCAGTGATCCCTCGGGCTGCATGCGGTCAATACGCCGCGTGTAGCCCCGCCAACGTGAAATAGATAACGTACAGAGACCTTTCCGGTTTGCACTACCCCTCAGTCAGCCTTGGCTGACAGCTCCCCTGACAAGGGGAGCTTGGGAAGGTCTCAAGAACAGAAACGGATTAACAAGTGCTGGACGTCAACGCATTTGACAAGATTCGCATCGGCCTTGCCACCGCCGATGACATCCGTGGTTGGAGCCACGGTGAGGTCAAGAAGCCTGAAACCATCAACTACCGTACGCTGAAGCCTGAGAAGGACGGTCTGTTCGGCGAACAGATCTTCGGCCCGACCCGTGACTGGGAGTGCGCCTGCGGCAAGTACAAGCGCGTGCGTTTCAAGGGCATCGTCTGCGAGCGATGCGGTGTCGAAGTGACCCGCAGCCGCGTGCGCCGTGAGCGCATGGGCCACATCGAGCTCGCCGCCCCGGTGACGCACATCTGGTTCTTCAAGGGTGTGCCTTCCCGCCTCGGCTACCTGCTGAACGTCACCCCGAAGGATCTGGAGCGCGTGATCTACTTCGCCTCCTACATGGTCACCGAGGTGAACGAGGACGAGCGTCACAACGATCTGCCCGGCCTGCAGGACGAGTTCGATTCCGAGATCAAGCGCCTTGAGCAGCGCCGTGACTCCGACATCGAAGCCCGCGCCAAGAAGGTCGAAGAGGATCTCGCCGCCCTTGAGGAGGCCGGCGAGGCCAAGGGCCCGGCCCGCACCAAGCTGCGTAACGGTGCCGAGCGCGATATGGCCGCCATCCGCACCCGCTACAACGACCAGATCGCCCGTGTGGACGCCGTCTTCGACAAGTTCAAGAAGCTCAAGCCCGGCGACATGGTCGACGACGTGGACCTGTGGCGCGAGATGCAGGACCGCTACGGCGATTACTTCGACGGCTGCATGGGCGCCGAAGCCATCAAGAAGCGCCTGCAGTCCCTTGACCTGGAGACCATCTCCAAGGAACTGCGCGAGGAGATCAAGGACGCTTCCGAGCAGCGTAAGACCAAGGCCCTGAAGCGCCTCAAGGTCGTCAACGCCTTCCTGACCACCGGCAACAAGCCGGAGGCCATGGTGCTCGACGTGATCCCGGTCATCCCGCCGGACCTGCGCCCGATGGTCCAGCTCGACGGTGGCCGCTTCGCCACCTCCGACCTCAACGACCTGTACCGCCGTGTGATCAACCGTAACAACCGTCTGAAGCGACTGATCGAGCTCGGCGCCCCTGAAATCATGCTCAATAACGAGAAGCGCATGCTCCAGGAAGCCGTCGACTCCCTGTTCGACAACGGCCGTCGTGGTCGCCCGGTCACCGGTGCCTCCAACCGTCCGCTGAAGTCCCTGTCCGACATGCTCAAGGGTAAGCAGGGTCGTTTCCGTCAGAACCTGCTCGGTAAGCGAGTCGACTACTCCGGCCGTTCCGTGATCGTGGTCGGCCCGTCCCTGCGCATGCACCAGTGCGGTCTGCCGAAGCCGATGGCCCTCGAGCTGTTCAAGCCGTTCGTCATCAAGCGCCTCGTGGACCTGAACTACGCGCAGAACATGAAGTCCGCCAAGCGTCTCGTGGACCGCGGCGACGCCGAAGTGTGGGGCGTGCTCGAGGAGGTCATCTCCGAGCACCCCGTGCTGCTCAACCGTGCACCTACGCTGCACCGTCTGGGTATTCAGGCATTCGAGCCGATCCTGGTGGAAGGCAAGGCCATCCACCTGCCGCCGCTGGCCTGCGCCGCCTTCAACGCCGACTTCGATGGTGACCAGATGGCAGTCCACCTGCCGCTCTCCGCCGAAGCCCAGGCCGAGGCCCGCTCGCTGATGATGGCTTCCGACAACATCCTGAAGCCGGCTGACGGTCACACCGTGACCATGCCGTCCCAGGACATGATCCTCGGTCTGTACTACCTGTCCACCGTGCTGGAAGGCGCCAAGGGCCAGGGCCGCGTGTTCTCCTCGCTGGAAGAGGCCGAAATGGCCCTCGACCGCCACGAGATCGACATGCAGGCCAAGGTGCTCATCCGCCTGCCCGAGAGCTTCGTACTGCCGAAGAACTGGGAGCCCGGCGAGGTCAAGGTGCTCGACCCGCGCGAAGGCGAGGACGAGGTCGTCAAGGAAGAGCGCTTCCACGACGGCACCGTGCTGTTCGCCACCTCCTACGGCCGCATCCTGTTCAACGAGACTCTGCCGACCGACTACCCGTTCGTCAACGAGCAGGTGGCCAAGGGCCGTCTGTCCAAGATCGTCGATGACATCGCCATGCGTTACTCCACCCAGCAGGTGGCCGCCACGCTGGATGCCCTGAAGGATCTTGGCTTCACCCGTGCACCGTGGTCCGGCGTGTCCTTCGCGTTCTCCGACGTGAACGAGCCGCCCGAGCGCGACGAGAAGATCGCCGAGTACGAGGCCAAGGCCGACAAGGTCAACGCCAACTACGAGATGGGTCTGCTGACCGAGGAAGCTCGCCGTCAGGAACTCATCGACCTGTGGACCGAGTGCACCGCCGAGGTGTCCAAGGAAGTCGAGGAGAAGTTCGACCCGACCTCCAACCTGGCCATCATCGTGCAGTCCGGTGCACGAGGCAACATGATGCAGATCAACCAGATCGCAGGTATGCGAGGCCTCGTGGCCAACCCGAAGGGCGAGATCATCCCCCGACCGGTGAAGTCCAACTACCGCGACGGCCTGTCCGTGCTGGAGTACTTCATCTCCCAGCACGGTGCACGTAAGGGTCTGGCCGATACCGCACTGCGTACCGCAGAATCCGGTTACCTGACCCGTCGTCTGGTCGACGTCTCCCAGGACGTCATCGTGCGCGAAGAGGACTGCGGCACCAAGGCCGGTCTGCCCATCCGTGTCGCCGAGCGCGACAACGACGGCAACCTGGTGCTCGTCAAGGCCGCCGACGGTGGCCCGTACTCCCGTCTGCTCGCCGCCGACGTCATCGACCCGGCCGACGGACAGACCGTGCTGTACAAGCGCGACGACGCCCTGTCCATGGACGTGCTCAACGACCTCGTGGCCCACGGTGTCGAGGAAGTCAAGTGCCGTTCCGTGCTGACCTGCGAGTCCAAGCGTGGCGTGTGCGCCAAGTGCTACGGCTGGTCCCTGGCCACCAACAAGCTGGTCGATGTCGGCGAGACCGTCGGTATCGTCGCCGCCCAGTCCATCGGTGAGCCTGGTACCCAGCTGACGCTGCGTTCCTTCCACTCCGGTGGTGTGGCCGCGGCCTCCGATATCACCCAGGGTCTTCCCCGTGTCACCGAGCTTTTCGAGGCGCGTACCCCGAAGGGCGAGGCGCCGATCACCGAGTTCGCCGGCAGCATCAAGATCGTGGAGAACGATCGCGGTCGCCAGATCATCCTGACCCCGGACGCCGATTCCGGCGCACCGAAGGAAGACGGCGTGATCAAGCCGATCACCTACCAGGTCTCCAAGCGCGTGCCGCTCAAGGTTGCCGACGGCGACCACATCAAGGTCGGCACCCAGCTGGTCGAAGGTTCCGTGGATCCCAAGAAGATCCTCACCATCCTCGGCAAGCGCGCCGCCCAGGTCAACATCGTGGAGGAGGTGCACACCGTGTACCGCTCCCAGGGCGTGGATATCCACGACAAGCACATCGAGGTCATCGTGCACCAGATGACCCGTCGTGTGACCATCATCGACTCCGGCGACACCGACCTGCTGCCGGGTGAGCTGGTGGACAATGCCCGCTTCCGCGAGATCAACCGCAACATCGTCAAGAACGGTGGCCGTCCGGCCGTCGGTCGTCCGGCGCTTATGGGCATCACCAAGGCGTCGCTGGCCACCGACTCCTGGCTGTCCGCCGCATCCTTCCAGGAGACCACCCGCGTGCTCACCGAAGCCGCCCTCTCCGAGAAGGTCGACGACCTCAAGGGCCTCAAGGAGAACGTCATCATCGGTAAGCTCATCCCGGCCGGTACGGGCCTCGCCCGCTACCGCAACGCCGTGGTCGAGCCCGACAAGGCCATCCGCGACACCATCTACCCGAACTTCGGTCTGGGCGGCGATGGCGATCTCGGCGACGCGAGCTTCTCCGATGCCGACCTGTCTGACCTGAACTTCTCGAATCTCGAGTTCGGTGATCTGAAGCTCGGCGACGACTTCAACCCGGATGATTTCTACTCCGATCAGGGCGGTCAGCCTGACATCGAGGAGTAAGTGAGAAGGTCCTAGAAAGGATGCCCCTTCTAGGACTCAGATCTTGCGTTAATCGCAATAAGATGGCCCGGAACTATATCAGTTCCGGGCCATCCGTATATTTGCCATTGTGATTTTCCTGTTGAACAAGAGCAGGCAGCCGCTCGTTGCTTGATTACTCAAGCCTGTTTTTCGGTGAACTGGAAGAACTGGTCTCCGATACGCACCGTGGCAGGCGCGCTGAGCTTGAGCGGTGTGCCCTTGGTGACTTGTGTCTCTTGGCCATTGGTGATGATGTAGGTGCCGTTCAACGAGCCGTAGTCCTCGATCCACAGCGCGCCATCGGTGTCGATGCTGATGGCGGCATGGTTGCGGGATGTGGTGCGGGTCGGGTCTACGATACGCACCGCCTTGGCACCCTGCGGCACATCCATGGAAGGCTTGCGGCCCAGCAACGTGCTCTTATCGATCACGATGGTCTGGCCGGTGACATCGTTATGCAGCAGGTACGTCTTCTTCGGTGCCTTGGACGTGAACGAGGAGGAGAGCACGGTGCTGTCCCAATCCTCGATGTCGTTTTCGGCGGCGTGCGGTGTGGTGTCTGCCGGAGCGGTGGCAGCGGGCTCAGCGGCGGCGGCCGTGGCGGCAGGCTCTGCGGTAAAAGCGGTATTGGTTGCCGCTTCCGCGGTACTGGGCTGCCCGTAGTCGTTCTGCGGTTCGGCTGTGCCAACTGCGGAATCCGGGGTGCCTTCCACCGGACCGTCAGAATACCAACCCAGTTCAGGTGCTGGAGGGTAGGGAAGTTTGGCCATGATGATGCCGTCCTTTCACTGACGGGAAGCCAGAGCGGCGTTGATTGCCGGGTCGCCGAGCTGGCCCAGCCATTCGATCAGTGCCGGATAGGTGTTGGGATTACGTGCGATGCAGGCGCGTAGTTCAGGCGCGCACTGGGCAATCTGGGCGATTTGCATCTGGTCGGTGGTGGTCAGGGCCTGTTCGGCGGTGAAACCGTAAGGATTGGTGGCCACAGGCTCCTCGAATGCCGCCTGAGCCGCGGGCTGCTGAGCCTGTTCGGCGGCGGGCTGCTGGGCCGCCTGTGCCGTGGCTTTCTGATCCTGAACCGGGCCGCCGAATGCCTCGGCAGTGAACCCGTATTGCGCCAGGGTCGCGCGGGCGCGATCGTCACCGAACTCGGCGATCCAACGCTTCAAGCCGGGATAACAGCGCGGATTCACGGCGACATTGGCACCGAATTCCGGATTCTCGTAGGCGATTTTTGCCAGCAGAATCGGATCCGCGTTCGGATCCTGAACGGCAGCGACCGCAGCATCATAATCAACCATGGGATTACCTCCTTATGTTCGCTCGGTTATGCCGAACGTATGGTCCGTAGTGTTTGTAGTGTTGCGTCTTCAATGGCGCCGATATCCTCACCTTCGTCCAGCCTGAATGCGCTGAACGCATGATGTTCGGGTTCGGTCAATGGCATATCGGCCACAATCACAGTGATATTGTCGGTTCCGCCCGCATCAAGAGCGGCCGCCACCAAGGCGTCCACGGCCTCCTGCGGACTGGAATGCGCCGCGGCGATGGCCGCGATCTGTTCGTCCGGCACCTCGCCATGCAATCCATCCGAACAGATGATGAAGCGGCCGGTCAGATCGGCGACATATACGTCGGGCATGATGCCATCCGGATCACCCAGACATTGGGTGATGATGTTGCGTGGAATGGTCGCCTCCGCCTCTTCCGGCAACATCTGCCCGGAATCGATGGCTTCTTGGCGCTGGGAATGGTCTCGCGTGATGCGGGTCAGCGAAGCGGCGTCCCACACGGGAATGATATCCGTGGCGGGAGCATCGGCATGCGCCAACGGACTGAGATGGTAGGTGCGGGAATCGCCGACATTGACCACATAGGTCTGGTCCGAGAAGTCCTGATCATCGGCGTCACTGAACAAAGCAGCGCTGCGGGCGCTGGCGGAATCCGCATGATCTTGGGGCAGTACCAAACCGGAGCAGGTTGTGCCGGCCACGCCGCCAAGGCGGTCTCCCAGATCGAGAATGTCGTGCTGGGCCCGTGCCAAGGTGTCGTCGATATCCTGACGGGTGCGTGAAGGCATGGCGGCCAATTGTGCGAAATGCTGGGCAGCCAACTGGCTTGCCTGCTCGCCGCCTTTGCCGCCGCCCATGCCGTCACAGACCATGAACACGCCTTGTTGCGCGAATCCGGTGTCTTGGTTGTTTTTGCGCCTAAGACCCACGTCACTGGTCATCGCGATACGGATGGAGCCTGTGGTCATGACGCCTTCCCCTTCTTACGCGTGCGCTTGACATGCGTCGTGTGCGGCTTTGCTGCGTGCCCATTTGACAGTATAGCCACGCTTTTCAGGGAAAGTCGTGTACGTATCCTCCTGAAACGCGGCAAAGAAGCGAGCATTGCCTTGCGTAATTGGTCGACTCCTGTCCAATATGTGGTGGCTTGGCCCGATTCAATGTCTTGCCCCGCGAACGTGGCGTAGTCGGCTTCCCGGCCAAGCTGGATCAAAGCCTGGTCATCTGTGCCGAGTTGACGGGCGATGGCACCGGCCTGATCTCGACGAGTGCCCTTGGCTGTGATGCCGCTTTGCTCGGCAAGCATGCGTATGGCATTCCAACCTGCTGCCACACGGGTTTTCGGACTGCCGTGTCGCCGCGCTCGTGCCAGCAGTATGGCCTTGAACATCAGAATCAGACCGCAGGCGATGAGTAGGGTCCACAATGGGCTGCCGTACAGGGCCACCTTGCGGGTCACTCGCCAGAACCGCGCCCAGAACAGGTTGGTCGGCGAATCATCGGCGTCGGCGCCGGCCAATGAGCTTTGGCCCTTGGCTTGCGTCTGATCGCGCAGCGGATCGGTCAACGGCACTGGTGGTTGCCGGACCAGCGTCTGCGGATTCGGCGGCGTCAGGTTCTGGTTTTCATCAGGCATCTTGGTCTCCTTGGGCGTCGGATAGAACGCCACCCATCCCAGGCCCTGCAATTTGATTTCCACCCAAGCGGTGACATCGTTGCCGGTGAATTCGATTTTGGTGCCATTGCCTGAGGTCTTCTCCGTGCGGGCATCGGTGATTTCGCCATCCTCGTTTTTCGGCAGGAAGCCCAGGACCACACGGGAGGGCAGTCCCAGATCACGAGCCATCAGTGCCATGGCGGAGGCATATTGCTCGGAGTCGCCCACCATGGCCGTGCCTGCCAGCAGCTTGTTGATGCGGTAGTTGCCATGGCCGGCATCGGAGGGATAGTCGCCTTCAAGTCCATGAGAGAACCATCCGGAGTCTTTCAATGTGTCGGCCAACGCCGTGGCTGCGGCACCGCCCGAGGACTGCCCGCCGGCAATGGACGTGGCCAGTTTGCTGGCCGAATCGGGAACATCCTGGGCTTCTGGTTGGGTGATGCGGGCCGCAGCCGCACTGCTGATCTGCTTATCGGTGGGATTACGGGCGATAATGCCGGATTCGGTATAGGTGAGGCCTTTACGCGTGCCGGCGGGAATAATGGCGGAATCGGTATCCGTGTTGTAGTAAAACGTGTCATTGCCGTTGTCGGCATCGTTGGCGAAGCTCACGCCAGTGGCCGCTCCCGCCAGCGGCAGCCAGGTGTCGGTCAGTCCCTGATCGACGGTGAAGGTCGCAGTGAAGGATTTACCCTGCTCATCCGCCTTGATCGTGGTGCCCACGCGATGATAATTCGAGGAGTCCGTGGCTTCGGAAGAATCGGACAGGTTCCATACTGTGCCATCGAATCGATCCATCACCGCAAGTTTGACCGGTGTTCCGGCCGGCAGATTATGAACGGTCAGCAACACGTCTTTTTTGTGGTCCTTGATATAGGATCGCATGCCGCTGAGCGGGCTGGTGTAATCGTAGGGGCTTAACGGCGGATCGTAGCGGTCACGCAGCACGAAACGGTCCTGTGGCACCAGCAACGTGCCCCCGAAAGCAAGGCCGGCAGCGAGCACGACGATGATCAGCGCGGATATCCAGCGCCCCCATTCCAGCAGTTCAAGACGCCAAGACAGCCAGATAATCAGCAGCAAGGCAAAGGCAATACCGCAGATGGCGCGTTGCCAGCCGCTGTCTGTGCCCAGCAGGGCACATACGGCCACGGCCGCCGCAAGGGGCAGCACTCCCACCAGAGACAACCATGCGTTGGCATTAATGGCAAACACGCCGGTGAAGAACGTAAGCCACAGGCCGATGGTCCATACCGCCATCAGCACGCCGTCTTGCGTGCCCAGAGGCGGATCGACGGAAATAATGTACTTGAACGAGCCAAACGTCATTTCCCAACCTGAACTCAAGGTCTTCAAGGTGGGAATCACGTAATGGGACGTAGTGGAACTCAGCGTTACCACCGGGCCGATGATGAATTGGGCAAACGCCAGAAACACGATTTGCCACCACAGTCGCAACGCCGGCAACATGCCCGCCAGAGCGATGATCGCGCCCAGCAAGGTGGCCGGTACAGCGGCAATCGCCCAAGTGGCCACGCCGCCGTACACGTCGATGAGATTGGCTTGCGCCAGCAACATCATCGCCGCTATGAGTACGAGGCTGGCGATTCGTTTGCCCCACGGCTGGCGACTGAGGCCCATGCCGCGAAGCACATTGCCTCTGGTCATCCAGATAACCGAATGTGTGGAGTCGGCCCAGGAGCCGGTGGTGGTGGAGGTCCCGGTGTACGTGCCGGAGGAAGTGCCGGTGTATGTGCCGCTCGATCCGGCGTACGCAGCGGTATTGGTATTGGTGATACTGGACTGGTCGAAGGTCATGCGAGCACCCCCATGATCAGCGGGAGATCATCGAGGTCGCCGATGGTGGCCAATGTGAAGTTGGCGAATCTTCTGATGCCGCGATTGGCGCCGGCGCTGGCCTGCAATACCACGCAGCTGGCCGATCGGGGCAAGGCCAAGGTCATGCGCTTGATTTGCTCGATGTCTTTCAGCGATCCAACAGTGAAAAAATAGAACGAAGCATCAGGACTGTGCTTCAGCGTGCCCTCGGCGAGATTCGGATTATCCTCACGATCAGGCTCTATGGCACTGGCGTTGTCGAGGAACTCCATGGCGTTGCGCGGCTGGCCGTGCGCGTTGCCCGCGTGGCAGAACAATGGACGATCCTGCAGCAGGCATTTGACGCCGATGGAGGAGTGGATGGACACCGCCATCTCGAATTCCTCGCCGTTGACGTATTCGTCCGGGTTCACGCTGATGGTCACCGAGGTGTCGGTGCGGCGCGTGGCCTCATATTGGCGAATCATCAACGTGCCGGTTTTCGCGGAGCTCAGCCAGTGGACGTTACGCACGTCGTCGCCCGGCTCGTATTCGCGCAATCCGTAGAAGTCGAGATCATCATCCACGATCTGGCCGGATGGTTGGCCTTCCAGGTCGCGGGGCACGCCGGCATTCAGAGTATCGAGACGCACGGTACGAGGGTGGATGAATACGGTGATGCGGTCGGCCAGCTCCTTTTCGTGACGCACCAGACCGAACGGGTCTCCCTTGCGGATGCGCAATGGGCCGATGGGCAGTATTGCGCGCGATACGGTACGGAACTCCACATCGGTTTGCTTGGATTGCCCGGGAGCCAGCATGGGGATGTTGAATCGTTCATGCGCATCGCCGATTGGCAGATATCCGCGTGCCGTGGTCGTCGGCGTTCTGCCGGTGTTGTCGATGCCGACGATAACGGATACGGTGTCTCCCACGGTCACGCGATGATTGGATACGACGATGGACGCGTGGAAGCGTGTGTTGCCGAGGGAAAGCACGATTGCCGCGAGCATCATCACCATCGCCACGATGCCGAATACGAGCAGCTCATACCAGCCCAGAAACGGGAACGCAATAAGGCATGCGATGCCTGCGCCCGTTACCGCCCAGCCCAAGGGCGAGACGTAGGATGCGAAGAACCGTCTGATGCGTCTTACCGCGCGCTTGAACATGCGTTCAGCGCGCCGGCGACGGCGTAATGCGGCGGATGTAGATGCCATGGTCGGATACCTTTCCGGGCCCTATTAGGAACCGATGGTGGGGGAGGGAACGTCTTCGAGCACCTGTGCGATCAGGCTTTCCGGAGTCGCGCCATCGAAGGTGGCTTCCGGAGTCAGCGTGATACGGTGTGCGAGCACGGCCACTGCAAGGTCCTTGACGTCATCCGGCACCACGTAGGCACGGCCATCGGCTGCGGCCCAGATACGGGCGCATCGGGTCAGTGCCAAAGCGCCACGCATGGAGGAGCCGACCGTGATCTTCTCGTTGTGGCGGGTCGCCTCGACGAGCCTGACGATGTATTCACGAATCGCATCATCCACATAGATTTCGGTGGCCACCTGACGCAGCCGCATGACATCGTCACCGCTCAGCACCGGGGAAATGGTCTGCGCACGGTCGGTGATATCGACCTGCTTGAGGATATCGACGGACACATCATGGCCCGGGTAGCCGATTGACGTCTTGATAAGGAATCGGTCCATCTGCGCCTCAGGCAGCTTATAGGTACCGAGCTGCTCGATGGGGTTCTGGGTTGCGATCACGATAAACGGCTGCGGCACATCATGTGTGACGCCGTCAACGGTGACTTTCTGCTCTTCCATAACCTCCAGAAGTGCGGACTGCGTCTTCGGCGATGCACGGTTGATCTCATCGGCCAGCACGATGGAGGCGAAAATCGGGCCTTCGCGGAACTCAAATTCTCCGCGCTTCTGATCGTAGAAAGTCACACCCACCACATCCGAAGGCAGCAGATCGGGCGTGAACTGAACACGCTTGAAACCGGTGGAAATGGAATTGGCCAAGCCTCGGGCCAACTGGGTCTTACCGGTGCCGGGGTTGTCTTCAAGCAGAATATGGCCACCGACCATCAGTGCGGTGACGCATTGCTTGATAGGGATGGTCTTGCCGATAACCACCTTGGAGACATTTTCGACCAGCGCATTGAAGGACTGCTGGAAATCCCGGACCTGAGCCGTGGGCTGGGGCAGTAGTCCGGAATTGATGCTGGCGGGCAGTGCCGATGCGGCTGCTTGCGCGGCTTTGCTCGACTGACGCTGCGGCTGTGATTGCGGCTGGGATTGCGCGGTGGCCTGCTGCGGGATGGCTGGCGTCGATCCCTTGCGCGGCTTGAGCACGGTGCTGTCATCGCCCGCAGGAATGGAGGCGGCATCAGTAGTAGGAGACGGCTTTTCTGACGGCGCTTGTGACGGCCGCTGCGGCAGGTTAGGCAGCGCAACGGACTGCGGCGCCGACTCGGTGCTTGGGGTCGTGCCGGTGTGTGGTGCGGATGCCAGGTGCGTGGCGTCGGACAAGTGCGTGCTGTCGGATAGCTGCGTGCTGTCGGACAGACGGGTCGTGTCAGACAACTGCGTCGCGTCATCGATGTTCTCGCTCATGGATGTTCTCCTACTGCTTGTGAATGGTGGTTGACGATATTGGGGTATTGCCGAAACCAAGAATCCAGGGGTTCTTGGCCAAAGTGGTGACATCGGTACCGGATTTGAGCGACTTGGTCCCCTCCGAGGAGTCAGAGGGACGTGTGCCCGCGACGCTGCCTCCGTCCGCAGTGTTGTCGAGACCGGAGTATCCCGGCCCGCCGGTGACTTTGACGCTCCACGCGTAGTTGCCATCGGCGGCCACGGCCAAGTCGGTGACATCCAATGGCTGGCCGGAGTTCCACGTGAACGGTTGGCCATTGATGATGATTTGTACAGTGGCCGACTTGCCATAGACATCAACCGAACCGCCGGTGACGTTAATGACGTGAGCGTTGTCTGACCAGCGCAGCTCCTGCGGTTTGTTGATTACAGCCTTCTTCTCATAGGTGTAAGGAGCGCCATTGTGCGGGCCTCCGGTGACGGCGTCGCTGGTAGCGCCGTTGAACACCTGTTGCACCGATGCGGTGTTGCATTTGGCCCAAGGACTCATTCGGAAGTCGAGTGAGTTCCGGTTAGTAGCTGTACCGGAATCGATGCCATCGGCAGTCACGCTGTAGGACTGCGCATGTCCCTGCTTGGTCCAATGCACGGTGCATGTACTGCCGGATCCGGTGGTGTAGACGTCAGTGGGCGGCTGGACCTTGTACTGCGGGACAAAGCTGCTCTTGCCCGTGCCGGAGGAAGCATCGCGCTGCGGCACCACGGTGGCCGTTACGGTGATTTCCCGGGTGTTCAAATCGTTCTCATTGATATCGAACGTAGCGCCACTGTCACTGCAATCGATGGTGTCCTTGACGTCTCCTCCCAAGGAAATTCGCCGGCAGCCGGCATTGCGGTTATTGCCGAGAGTGACTTTCGCCGTTACCGTGGTGTCGTCGTTCGACAACGCAATGTTCGGCGCATCCGGGTCTCCCCAGATCTTCTCTGACGGCGATGCGGCGGACTCGGCACTCCAATTGATTTTGTTATGGGCTTTGACGGTCGCCGTAATGGCGGTGCCATCGGAAATGTCGTTGTTGTTGAACGTAAACGACAGCTCGGTGGCCGTATTGCCGGTTTCCTTGGTCTGCGGAGCACCTGCACCGGTGACGGTCACTGAATAGTTGTCGACGGCGCTGAAATCACCGCTCGGCGCTTTCCACGTCACCTTGGCGGTTTTATTGCCACCTGTGACCGTAACATCGGTGGGAGCGGACGGCACCTTGTCCGGTGTGGCTTCGACGGCGGTGGACGGCTTGGACCAGCCGACGTCATTTCGCGCGGCGACGGTGAAGGAATAGGTTTTGCCGTTCTTCAGACCAGTGACCTGGCATGAGGTGACGGTACCGCAATCCTTCTCTCCGGTGACGGCACCGGTCCAACTGACCTTGTAGTTGGTGATCGGGCTGCCATTGGCGGCACCGGGCGTCCATGTGAGGCTGACCGCGCTGTCCTGCGGTTCCCCGGCTACGGGAGAGAGCAGTGGCGGCTCGGGCTTGTCGATCACGGACACGGTAATCGATGCGGTGACTTCACGATCCTTGGACTTGGTGCCGTCTTGCACGGTGACGAGCACGGTGTTCGTGGAAGCACCTACATCGGATGCGACGGCGATGGTGATGTTTCCGGAGGCATCGCATCCGGCGATGGTGAGTTTGGCGGCGTCATCCGCCTTGCAGCTGATGACGGTCAGCGAGGAATCGGGGAACGGATTGTACGCGCCGGTAAGCACGTTCACGGCATCGCTGGCACCGGCCTTGATCTTCAACGTCTTGTTGCCGACGCGTGTCAGCGGACGGGTCGAAGACACTACGCGCACGGTCACACCGGCATTCACGGTGCCCGCGCCGTATGCGATTTGCACGGGAATGGACGCGGTGGTGCCAGGAGCGGCATCCTTGGTGGCGGAAACCTGCAAGCTACCGGAACGGGACAGGTTTGCGGTGATTCGCCTGGATGATGAGCTTCCACCGGAATACGTGTATTGCTTTTCGTCGTCATACACGCCGGACGGTGCATGGGTGAGCGCCGTCAGATCAACGGTCTTGGGGTCCGCGCCCGCCTCGACATCAATAGTGGAGGACGAGAACGTGGGCGGCGGCACATCGCGGCCTATCACCGTGATCTGGAGAGTGATCACTGCGGAATTGATGATCTTGGTCTTATCCGATCCCTGCTTGCCATCCACAGCGGTAAAGGTAATGGAGGCGGGGCCTGCGTAGTCTTTTGCCGCAGTGAACTTCAGGGTCTTGTCGTTCACGTAGAAATCGGAGTTGGAAGCCTTGGTGGCGCTGACGGAATCAGCGCTTTCGATATACGGTTCCTTGCCGGCGCCGACGCGGACATAGTCATTGATGTTGATTTCAATGGTCTCGCGCGAGTTGACCTTCAATTCCGGTGCCTTGGGACGCAGCGTGGGCGGAAAGACACCATAGGCCGGTACCTGGATGAACGCGGTGGAGGTGATGTTGTATTTCGTATTGGTCACCGTGTAAGGCACGGCTCGCGCCTGTGACGTCAGGTCGACGGTGATGGTGGTCGAATGCTCGCCGCCCTTGACGTGAGCGTGAGCGCTGGCGGAGGGATGCACGCCGACCTTGAGCTCATTGGCTGTGCCGGAAGGATTGGCGATCCACTGGGAAACATCCACATCCACGGACTTCTTATCGATGGTGGCGGCGGACGGCACACGATAGTCGTAGGCGGTAGGCGGCTCGATGGCGGCACTCGGATCCACGTTTACCGTGAGGGTGGCCGTATCGGACAAGCCGGCCTTGTCTTTGACCGTGTAGGCGATATAGTCGGTGGTGGCGCTGCCGGGCGTGGTGAAGGAGATCATATTGTCTTTCACGCTCACCCCGTCGAGACCTTGGACCTCGACATGCTTGTCGACGGTCAGATTGGTGTTGTCGCCGGAGATGTCGTTCTGCGCGACCGGCACGGTTGCGGCCGTATTGGGCCTCAACGTGATTTCGTCATCCCTGGCGTATACGCCGGAGTCGGACGATCCTTGGAATACGCCCACGCGGATCTGCGCCTGTGCGCGCTGACCGGTCCAATCCTCCACGGCATAGGAGAAGGTGTCGGTGCCGGACGAATCCGGATACGCTTCATAGACCAAGTAGTCGGAACCGACTTCGGATATGCGGCCCAGCGTGGGTGCCTTGTTGCCCAGACCCAACAGCTGATCGTCGTCGCCATCCGTGTCTATGCCGGTCAGTGTGATGGGGATGCGGACCTTCTGCCCGGCGGCAACCTGCGCTTCGGCGTCATGCGGGGTTGGCGCGGCCTTGCTCGCTGCGTCGCTCTTATGCACGGTAATGGTGATATTGGCGGAAGCCACATTACCCAGATTGTCTTCAACCGTATAGGTGATGGGGAAGTTGCCGGTCTCGCTGGATGCTTGGTAGCGGACCGTGTCTCCAGAGACGAAGGCCAGACCCTTGAACGTCCCCTTGTCGTATTGCAGGTTGTTCTTGAGTTTGACCGTGATGCCATCCGAGTAGGCCACATGGTCAAGCACATCCACGGACACGATGCCGTCGGTACGCACCTGGGCATTGATATTGCTGGCCTTGGGTACTGAATTCGAGGTGGCCAGAGCCGGCGGCTGCAACACGATGGTGCCCTTGGCGGTTCCGGAGGCGTTGGCCACGGTGTAGGTAAGGGCGACGGGCTTCGTGGGCACCTGACGCGCGGTGATATACACGCGCTTATGGCTGACGAGACCAACCTTGATGCCGGAGTCGGCCGGTGCGCTCACCGTGGTGACGGACAGCACACCGCCCATCGGATCGACGTCATTGGTGAGCGGCTCCACAATGGCGGTATTATCCGCGCCAAGCAGGGCGACATCGTTGGCGGCAACCGGTTTGGCGGCCTCGCCGGTGGCGGGCTGCACCTCGACTCGAGCCAATCCGGTGGCCGGAATCGAACCTTGAGTAATGATGTAGGGCACATAATAGGTGCCGGGATTGGTGGCCTTGAACGTCAACGACATATCCGCCGCATTGGTGGTCGTCGAAGCGCCGTTGGGCGTATCCACCTGAGTCAGTTGTGCCGGCTGCAAGGAAGTGCCATGCACATAAGAGGACAGCTTGACGACGGTATCCGTGTTGGGAACGGTGGTTTTCGCTACCGGGTCGATGACCGCGGCCAAGGTGTTCGCGGGCTTGACCGAGAAATACACCATGCCGGTGCCGGTTGCCGTGCCGTCGGAGACGGTGACCTCGACGCCCACACGTCCCGACGCCAGCGCACCGGTGTTGAACGTAAGCTGGCCGTCGGCTCGGGTGGACACCTGCACCTGGTCGGTGTTCTGGGCCACAGCGGAGACCAGAGTGAGCGGGTCTCCATCCGGATCGTTGAAGCTGCTCAGCGCATTGGCGGTATAACTGGCTCCCTGCTCCACATCGATCTCGGGAGGAGTGTCGAACTGTACGGGAGCGTGGTTGCCTCCATCATTCAGGGTTACGGTCACCGTGGCGGAAGAGGTCTGGCCGCGACCATCGGAAATATCGTAAGTAAAGGTAACGGTGCCTGCGGATGCGGCGGAGGCATCGAGTTGCAGATACCGGCCGTCGTAAATCGGCGAAATGGTGACGTCTTTGTTGTTTGGTGCGCCAACCTTGGTGATTTTCAGTACGGAACAATCGGTCTGCTCGTCATTGCGCAGCGCGTCGAGAATCTGTTCCGAACCGGCTCGTGCGCCGATTTCATCATCCTCGGCTTTGATTTGGCCGGATTGTGCGGAACAGGTCTTGGAGAAGTCGTGGTGGTTGTTGGCCGAGTCGTTGTTCTGCTGTTCTTTCTCGGTCTGCTCGGTCTGTATTTTGTTCCACTGTATTTTGATGACTTTGGTGGAATCCTCAGGGTTCCACACATTGCCGTTAACCGTGTCGTTGAGCACCACAAGGCGATGGTTGGTGCGGAACACCAATTCGGAAGTAGTATTGACGGATTCGAGGGTTTGCGGCTTGACGCTGGTATCCGTGGGGGAGCAGGCGCGAATGTAGTTGCTGGCCTTCTGGCTCCAAGCCGAGTACACGCAGCCCTTGGACGATACCGGTCGTGCTGGATTCGCCTTGCCCCCGTTGGCTATGAAATTCGCCTTGGCATTGGACTTTAACGGGATAAGCGCAAGGCCTCTCGGTGATGCCGCGGCCACCCAATCGGACTGTATGTCATCGGTGGGAGGCTCCTGAAGGGTGAGGGTGCCGGTCGTGTCGACATCGACGCGGCCGCCCTTGAATATGACGGTTTTGCCGGTTGCGATTACCGGCGTGCTCCCGATGACGGTAAAGCTTTCAACGGTCTGCTGCTTGCCGTCGGTCAGCGATTCGAGGGTTTTGACGTTGGCGCTGCTGGGATTGTCAAGACGCAGCACCATACCGTCGGATGGACGGTATCCGTAGACTTTGCCATCGTGGGTTACTGCGATGCGCCCGCCCTCGCCCAGCTTTATTTTCGGATCGGAAGTGGTGGGGGTCACGGAATCAAGGTTTTCCGACAAGCCGGTCCACACATTGCCGGTCTTCTCGTTGATCAGGGCTGCGGTATCCCCGCCGACCACAGTGGTGGTGCTGGCTTTGATGTCGGTCTTGACACCGGTGCTGACCGTGGATGCCTTGATGGTGGAGGCTTTGGTCGTTTCGGTCAGGATGGTGTCGCCATTATGCTGTGCGATGTCGAATCGTGGGGCGGAGGAGGAGACGCCGGCGTCGGCCTCCTTGTTCTTTACGTTGAATCGTGCGGCCTTCTGGTTTTTCAGCGAAGTGACCCATACGGTGCCATCGTCCAGTTGCACATGGCGGCGCGTGACGGTGCTCATGATCACCGCGCCGGCAACAAGTCCCAGAAGCAGCAGGAGCGTGATTACGGGAACCGTCCACGTATGCCCTTCGGAGGGCATAAGGCGGCGCAAAGCCGCGCTGATGCGTCGGCGACGATCGTATGACTGGGACGATGTGGCCATCTGAACTCCCTGACCCCTGTTTTCTCTGGTTGCTGGTGTAATGACAACGCTTTACGGTTCCGATACCTGCCGTTCCTGTTGTCCATTTGGTGAATTCGCCGCTGCTGGGCGCACGTCTGATGCGATACGCAATGCCAAGGTGGCATGCCCGGCAGTGGCGAGCGGATCATTCTTGCGGCTTGGCCGCACAGGCGATGGCGGGGCTGACGGACATCTGGCGGTTCTTGCGCACAATGGACACCTGAATGCAGGTCTGCGAGCCTTCCTGCGCGTTGACGGTCACCGTGGGATCTGACGTTGTGACGGTTTGCGCGCTCTGGTCGGTATTGCTGCCCTGCACTATGGCCCACGCATAGGTATCACCGCTTTGCGGGTCTGGATTCGTCCAGGTGAACGTCACGGATGACCCATCCGCCGCATAGGTGCCGTTCAGATTCTCCGGGGAAGGAATCTGGGCGTTCGCGGTATCGGTGATCACGTCATCCTGATTATTGCGGTTGTTGTCATCATCCTTGGTGCCGGGCGTCGCCACCTGTTTGGTATCTGATCCGGTGGCGCTGTCCATGCGGGGAACGACCACGAAGGCGAATATCAGTGCCGCTGCGGTGATCGCCGCAAGTATACCGACGGTAATACCCACCGGTTTGACCCATCGCCGTGACGAACGGGTGATCTGATCTCGCTGGTCCGTGGCCCGGCGCCGACGCTCGATGTCTTTGGGATAGGCCGGCATCCCTTCCACGGTAACGGGAGTGGCATGCCCGAAATATGCGAATTGCACACGCTGCATGGCACGTGCGAACTCCAACGCGGAGTAGTACCGCTGGTCGGGGTCCTTGTTCAGGGCCCGGCGCAGCACCGCTTCCACATCGGCCGGCACGTCGGGGCGGTTGAGGCGAGGCAATGGCTGGTTGACGATCAGCGAAATCAGTTCCGATTGCGAACGCGGGTGATAATCGTGCTGGAATGGCGAGCAGCCGACGAACATGGCGTACAGGGTGGCCGCCAGTGAATAGATGTCGGCGGCTTCCGAACCATTGGTCAGATGCTGAAGCACCTCAGGCGGTGCCCACGGCGGCGAGAATCCGGTTTCGGTGCGGTCATACACATCGGTGGAGATACCGAAATCACCCAGAACAGGCAAGCCCTGCGAGGTGATGAGAATGTTGCTGGGCTTGATGTCGTGATGGATGATATTGCTGCGATGCGCGGTGAACAGCGCGCTTGACAGCTTGATGCCGAGGTCGAGTACCTGCTCGCAGGTCATGGACCGGGCCTTCATGATGCTGTTGTAGGTGCCGCCCGGCGCATATTCGATGACGATGTAGCCATGGCCATCGGAGGTGACGCCGGCACCATATACCGGCAGAATGTACGGGTGGGATGACAGCTTGGCCATGAAGTTGGCCTCGCGGTTGAACAGGGCAGCGGCCCGTGGGTCAAGGGTTTTGGCGCTGGCCTTTACCGCCACCGGGCGTGCGGGCATACGCTGGTTATATAGGTACACCGTGGCGGTGGCACCGCTTCCCAACATCTGGACGAAATCATATCCGGGCAGCTTCGGCGGTCTCATCGGAATGTTGTCCATCTGTTCCCTCCCTCCTTGGAAAATGCGCTCTCCCTGCATTCGTTCTACAGGATACCGTCAAGGGTACGATTCTTCGTCGGGTTCGGTAAAATTTTTCCCTCTGTGACGGTCGGGTTTAGGCTGGAGCCATGATGACGAGACTTGAACCTGGAACAGTGCTGGACGGCATCGACCGTGATGGAGCGGCGAGGCTGATTGTCGGCACGCCTGGAAGCGGCAAAACTGAATTCGCCTTATCGGTGTTGATGGCGGGGCTGCGCCGCTACGGTGGCACGCAGGCGGTGATGGCCGTATCCGGCCGTGTGGCCGCCGACGCATTGGGCAATCGGGTGATTCGTGAGCTCGGGTTTTCCGTGCAGGCCAGGCCGGTCACCACGCTGGGTGCCGTGGCATTCCGGGCCATATCGGCTTCGCGCGAGGGAACTGGATTGCCGTCGCCTCGATTGCTGAACGGTGCGGAACAGGATGCTTTGCTGCGTCAAGTCATGGCCGTGCATCTGCGCCATGCCGTAGCGGGAGATGATTGCGGCACCTGTGATTTGCTGCGCGTCTACTTTGCCCAGGATGACTGGGCGAGACTCATACGCGATGCCGGTGCCGGCGAGATGCCCGGCTCGGCCGCTTCCGCACAATCAAGCCTCTCGCAACAAGGGTCGGATTCGCCGTCTCCGACGTCGGCAGGCGGCTCGACCAGCGCGGATAGGTTCACGCGAGGTATTTCAGATGCGTTTATCAGCCAGTTGCGCGATATGCTGGCCCGATTGGATGAGCTCGGTGTAGGCGTTCACGAAGAGCCACGTCTCTTGGACGCCGTGACGGAGGACGCGCGATTGTCGGTGCAATGGCGTTTGGCTTTCGCGTTGCGCCGTGAATATATTGCAGCCCAAAGCGCGGTATATCCGGGGCAATACCGTTTGGATGCCTCGTATTTGCTGGTGGCAGGCGCTCGTGTGGTGCGTGAGGCATTCGCCGCCGATCACGCGGATGATTCCGACCGGCCTATGTGTGTGGAGGCGTTGGGCTTGCCCCGGCTGCTGGTTGTGGATGATGTTCAAGACACCACGCTGGCCGGCATGCGCTTCTTGGAGGAGTTGGGGAATGCCGGCGTCAAGTTGGTGCTGGTCGGCAACCCGGATGAATCGGTGCAGACCTTCCGCGGATCGTATCCGGAATATCTGATGCGCCGTGCCGTGGAAGGGCGGCTGAAGGCCAAGGAAGAACAGCTGGTTGGCGGCAGTGCCGTCGCTGATCAGTCGCACATGACGATGGCTGATGTGATCGCGTCTCGTATTTCGCTGTCGATTCCCTCGCCGGAAGACGAGCCGCTGCCTCCGGCCGAGCGTCCCGGCAAGCTGACCGCCATACTGGGCGGAGTCGATGCAGCGAATTATCAGGCGGACGGCACGGTGACCGCCGGCCTGTACCGATCCTCACGTGAGGAGCTGGATGATGTGGTCTGGCGCATCAAGCGGGCGCATCTTGACCGGCATATTCGGTGGAACGACATGGCGGTCATCACCCACGACAATGCCGCCGTGCGGCTGTTCGGCGAACGACTGCGCCGAGATGGTGTACCGGTGCGGTATTCGTCGGTCACCCGTCCTTTGAAGGACGAGACTTTCGTGCAGGGATTGTTCGCGCTTGTGGAGCTTGCCCGATTGCGTGCCGAGGGGATGGCGGAATGCCAGATGACGTTGGCTTCCTGCGCGGCATATATAAGGACTAGAGTGGCCACGTTGATGAACGGCCCGTTGGTGAGTGCCGGGGCCAAACCCGGTCAGGGGCGTCCCGCAAGGCTTGCGCCGATCGAATCGGCCATGGGGTCGTTGGAGTCGCTGGCGTATCTCGCCACGGATGATGCCATGCTGACCTCTCTGACGACGGCATGGGAAACATTGCGTGAAACATACCATGAAACACGGTGTGAAACAGGTCGTGAAACATCCTCGTCAGTGGTTTCGACGTCAGCGGTTTCGTCGTCAGTGACTTCGTTGCCAGTGTCTGTCGAAATACTCGGTGAACCGTCCGGCGATGACTTGGCCTTTGGCGTTGACGCGCTGTACGTGATGCTTGCCATTGATGATGCCGCCGCGCCGGCGCAGGCTGCGCTCGCATCCATCCACGCGGTGCTCGGCAACGACCCTCAGGCCCGCGCTTTTGCGAACCTGTGGCATCTGGTGGGCAGCGTTGCTTCCGGCTTGGAGCGGCTGCCGGCAAGCCAGCGCGTACAGCCGCGCTATGCGCTGTCTGTTGCGTGGAACGCCACCGGTCTGGCACCGGTCTGGCAGCGTGCGGCATTATTCAACACGGCAGAGGGGCGTACGGCCAATGACCGGCTGGACGCGGCAATGCGCCTGTTCCAGTTCGCCGATGATTCCACCGCCAGTCGAGACATCACGTCATTCATGGCACAGGTTCGGGGCATGGAAGTGCAGGCCGATTCCTTGGCCCACATAGGACCGGTGGAAGACGCGGTGACATTGACTACGCCGGCAGGCGCGGCCGGACGCCACTGGGAATATGCGTGGATACCGGTGGTCCAGCAAGACGTGTGGCCGAACCTCGCCGGGCGCAACACCATGTTCGGTGGTGAAGACCTTGCCGAGCTCGTGCTGAGGGGAGCGCTTGAAGAAAGCGACAAAACCGGGCATGATCCGCGGTTCGCGGCTGTATTGTCGGGCGAGAAGAAGAGTTTCCTGGTCGCGCTGACCCGTGCACGGCGAATCATGATCAGCGCGGTATGGAACGACAGCATGAGCCCCTCGGACTTTCTCTTCGGGTATCTGCCGGAATACTATCCGCGCAACCGGCAACAGGCGCCTTTCACCACAGTGGGGGCACATGCGGGATTCGCCGAATATGATCTGGCCGGATTGGACGCCGACCCACGTGGGTTGGTCAGCGCCGCCCGCGCGGTTCTGGCCACTGCTCAACCGCAGCAGGCTGCCGCAAAGGACGCCGCGATTGCGTTGACACTCCTGTTAGAGCATGGTGTGCGCGCCGCAAATCCGCAGAGCTGGGCGTTTGTGGAATCGCCGGCCCAATCGGATAGCGCGTCATCTGGCGGTGCGTCATCTGGCGATACCTCATCTGACAGTGCCTCATCCGACAGCGCGTCATCTGGTGGTGTACAGCCTGACGGTATCCAAACAGGGAAAGGCAAGACGGATGCGCAGGCCGCGCCCATGGTCACCTTATCTCCATCGGCGGTCGACAGCCTATGGGCGTGCCCGGTGTGCTGGATGCTGGAGAACCGGTTCGCCGGTCCTCGCCCCAGCTCCGTGGCCACCAGTTTCGGAACCCTCATCCATGCGGTTGCGCAGCAAGGCAGCGAGGAAGGGCTGGACCATCTTTCCCACAATGCCCAGGCGTTGGCCGCACTGGGCTTGGACTCCACGGCCGGCGCGGAACGTCGCATCGAGGCTGTCTCGGCACGGCTTAATGCCATCTATCAGAGCAAACGTCCTGATCCGAATGCCATAGCCGACACCCGGAACCGCTATGAGGCCACCCGTAAGGACGAGTCCGCGGCGGATACCCTGCGCAACATCGCCGATTACTTTGTGCGCAGCGACGCCGATCCGGAAACGTATCTTGGCAAGAACTCCAGCAACTTCAGCATTGGCGCATTGGCCGGTGCCGAATGCGAACGGGAGTTTGCCGCACGATTCGATGTGCGTGACATACTCGACGCATACAATGCCGTGCCCGGCCTGCACCCAATCGGTCGGAACACGCTGGTCCGTCTGATGGGAGCACTGGTCGGAGGGTGGCCGGAAGGCATGGACGAGCATCTGACCGTGAGACTGTCCGGGCGCATCGACCGTATGGAAACCCGCGTACTCGCAGACGGCGGCGAATGCATTCGCCTCATTGACTACAAAACAGGCAGAACGCCCACGGTCAAACAGATTTTCAATGATTTGCAGCTCGTGTGCTATCAGCTTGGCCTCGTGTTCCCCGAAGACGGGCCGCGCGGTGCCAAGGCACTTGCCGCAATGCCGCATATCAGCCAAAGCGTGCTATTCCATGTCGGGCAGAATGCGGCACCAGCCAGAAGCTACGCTCCGGAAGGTGCCTTCCAGCCGCCGCTGTTCACTGATGGCTCGTTGAATGCCGAACCGTTCACGCCCCGATACTGGTATAAAGACCCCAACCGTTTCTTCGACATACCCGCCATAGATCCGGCTACTCCTCCCGAAGGTGTGAGTGCCGAAGCGTGGGCGCAATTCGCCGCGCTCGCCGGTACGCAGACGTTATGGTCGCTGACCATGATCGCCCGCGTATTCTATGCCGCGGCGGCCAGCAGATCAGCCATCATCGAGGCCCATCCGCAAGACACCCATATCGGATTCTGCCGTATGAAGAACGTCTGCCCTGCCTGTGCAGGCCAGATCGACACGATTTTCGAAACGAGGCAAGCATGAGCACGTTCACTCCCAGTGCGGAACAGGCCGCCATCATCGATGCGCCAGTCGATGCTGACGTATTGGTGGTTGCCGGTGCCGGTTCCGGCAAAACCTTTACGATGACCCAACGCATCATCGCGCTTATCAATCGAGGTGTGGCACCTGAACGCATCCTGGGCCTGACCTTCACACGCAAGGCCGCAGGCGAACTGCTGGAACGCGTCTCCGCCGCAGTGGCCGGTGATATGGCGGGCTCTACGACCGCCACGGTGTCTGATCGGGCATTCCTCAAGCCGGCCATTTTCACGTATGACGCCTTCTTCCAAACCATCGTGCGCCAATATGGACTGCTTGTCGGATTCGATCAGAACACGCAACCATTGAGCGCAGCCGGAGCGCTTCAACTGGCCACCGAAGTCATCGACAGTCACATGGATCTGGCGTTCAGTGAGGATTTTGGCGCCTTCTCCAGTTTGGCGAACCGTGTTCTGGCGTTGTCGGATGCCATTGGCAGTGCCATGATCGGTGCCGGCTGCACCAGCTTCGATGATGCGATCAATCGAGTACGGCAATGGGATTCGGCATTCATCAATCGATTGCAACAAGCCGTTGCAGACGAACCCATGCCCGAGGACGAGCCGAAAATCCCCAAGATCAAACGACTGAAGAAAGATACCGACGCCAGCTGGCAAGCCAAGCTCGATGACCGTGCCGAACATTTGCACGCCCGCTGCACCTATCATTGCGGTGCGCTGCTGGAGACCACACGCAAACGCGATATTCTGCTCCAGCTGGTGGAGGCCTATGCCCAAGCCAAGCGGGAACGCAATATGGCCGAATTCTCCGACTTCACCATTGCCGCGTATCAGCTTATCGAGCGCTTCCCCTCCATCGGAGAGCGTACGCGCCGCAGGTACAGCCACGTGCTGCTCGACGAATATCAGGACACCTCCACCACGCAGGCCGCTCTGCTGGCAGCACTGTTCCACGTGGATGCGTCACAGAGGTCCGCCGTCAACGCGGTGGGTGATCCGTTCCAGTCGATTTACGCATGGCGTGGTGCCAGCCCTGGTGCATTCCGTATGTTCCAGCAAGATTTCCACCTGTCTGCCGGATACAAGCCATTCCCGCTGTCCGTCACCAGGCGAAACAGCCGTATAGTGCTCGAAGCCGCCAATAATCTCACGCTGCCGTTGCGCTCCAATCCGTCGCGTCCTTCCAGCTCATTGATGCGTGAGGTCGATGTCTCATCGCTCGACCCCATGCCTGATGCCCCCGAAGGAACATTGGGAGTACTGGGCTTCGCCACGGCCGGGCAGGAGATCGACGCCGTAGTGCGTTTCTGCAAGACGGCCATCGCACGGCACCGTTCCGCAGCCGAACAACAGGAACAGATGCCGGGCGAACAGAAAGCGCCGGTCGCCGTGCTGTTTCGGTCCAAATCACATATGCCCGAATATCAGGCGGCATTGGAACAGGCCGGATTGACCACATTCGTGGTCGGCTATTCCGCGCTGTTGGAACGTCCGGAAATCCGCGATCTGATGGCGTTGCTGCACGTGGCCGCCGACCACACCGATACGGGATCGCTGATGCGCTTGCTGGCCACGCCACGATTCACCATGTCCGCAGCGGATTTGACCATGTTGGCCCGTTTTGCTGAAGAACAGAACACGGAACAACGCTTCCAAGCATTGGTGCAGGCCGGCCTTGCCCAACCGGATACACCAGCGAATGAATGGGCGGCTGTGGTGCGTGAGTACCGCGATCAGGTGGCCAATGCGGTATTCCTGCCAGACGTATTGCTACGCGGCGACCTGGTAAAACTGCTTGAACGGTTGAGCGCACACGGGCGCAACGCCATAACCCGGGCCGCGGTGATGCTCCGTCAGGTGCATGATGCCGTCGGGCGGCCACTGGGCGACGTGATTCGCGCCGGCATAGAAGCGTTGGATCTTGACATCGACACCGTATTGGCCGGTGTGCTGCATAATCCGCAGCACCGCGCCAATCCCGCTTTGGCGCATATGCCTATGGATGCGATTGTGGATTTGGTGGATACGTACACGCAAGAGATTGCCGCTGAGCAAACTCCCTCGTTGCATGGGTTCATCACATGGGTGGATCATCTGGCTTCGGTGGAGGATGAAGCCGCCAGTCTCCCCGACGCTCCGGTGGATGTGGAACTGATGACCGTACACCAGTCCAAAGGGTTGGAATGGGATGCCGTTGCGGTAGTGGGGCTTACCGCCGTCGGATTCCCCAGCAATCAGGGCGACCATCTCAAGATCGTGCTGGACGAGCACCATACGGGAGGCACCGAGCAAGGTCACTGGACCGCACCCGAATATCATGAGACCGCCGACTCCTGGCTCACCAACCCCACCGCCGTACCCGTGCCTATGCGTGCCGATGCCGGCATTCTGCCGCGATTCCCCCATGATACCGATGTGGAAGCCGACCCCATCGCATCGTTGGCGGCTTTGGATGATGTGGAGCTTATTGATGATGAAGTGTTCGGCTCCATGCGCGAATTCGGCGATGGCGTGGAAGAAGTGGATGCATCCGGCTGGTATTTGACGCAGGCGGAGGAATATGGGCGCCGGCTGCATGCCGACGAACGTCGATTGATGTATGTGGCGCTTACCCGTGCGCGAGAAGATGCCCTGATGACCTATTGCGCCTATACGGGCGAATCCGGGCGGGACCCGTCAGTGGTGCCCAAAGGCTCTCGCGCCGCTCAGCCATCCAATTTCTGGCTTGAAGTGCATGACGCGCTCCAAGCCCGTGAACATGCGATATCGGCTCAGGACTGTGTGGAACGGCTGCAAGCCGCCAATGCCGGGAAGCCCATGCTGATCTCGGCGCAAGGCGAAGCGATTGCCCCTCCCGAAGGGTTCTTTATCGGAGAGCATGCCGCGGCATACGGTGACGCCGTGGTGGGGGAGGCATGGCAGACGCCGATTACGCAGACGGATGCCGCTGTCGAATTGCCGTGGCCGGCTACCCTCAGCGACGCAGTGCATGAACAGCTGTCACGTGGCATCGATGTTATCGCCGCAGATTCCTCGTCACTTGAGCAGCACCAAGACGCCGGTCCACTGCTGCAACGGGCGCAATTGCTGGTGGACGACGCCGATTTGATGGCCGATGCCGCCAGCGGCCAGTCGCTTGATGAGGCAGTCAAAGCCAAGGCGCAACGCGTTCTGGCTGCAGGACGCCAGAACGTGACAAGCCTGCAAGCCCGCGTAGGTGGCATGAACGAACGGGAGGAGCGCCTCTACTGGCGTAGCATTATCCGCCCGATTCCGCGCATATCGTCTCCGGCGGCCGAGGCCGGCACGCAGTTCCATGCGTGGGCTGAGCAATTCATCAATGCCGGTAAGCCGGATGAAGCGGTACTGGCATATGAAGCCGAATCAAGTATGCCGCATACAGGTCAGGATGCGGGATTCGTTTCCCGGGAAGCCATGTTGGCCGATTTGGCCGAACGGGAGCGGCAATGCCGCAAGCCATCCACACGGCAGCCCGCTGTCCCACAGCCCACGGCTCAACAATCCGCATCCGCCGTATCCGCCGCCTCCGCCACTTCCATAAGTAGCGACAATGCCACCGAGTCCAAGCTGGTGGCGTGGCAGCGCAGACTGGCCGAATCATCGTGGGCCAAGCGCATCCCGGCGTGGACGGAGCGTGCCATCGTCGTGGACGTGCCGGGCGTGGGCCTGGTCAATGGCAAACTCGATGCGGTATTCATCGGTGGACTTGACCCGTCCAGCACCACCGCACGCTTTACCGTGGTCGACTGGAAAACCGGTCGTCGGCCCACCAAGCCAGACGACATCACCCGCAAACTCGCCCAGCTCGACATGTACCGACTGCTGCTGGCAGCGGTCGAAGGTGTGGAATTGGACAGTATCGACGCCACTCTCTACTATGTCAGTGAGCCCGACGAGGGCTTGCGCGAGCTTCACGCCCGCGCGAAAACCAAACAGGAAATCCTTACCGAGTTGAGCTCCGGCATTCCCGAACAATCTGACAACGACTGAGCCCAAAGGCTCATGACCTGTACAGCATCGGACGGCCTTCACCGGCGGAGAGACCTTATGCATCGCAAGGCATCTCCGACGATGAAGACGACTGGCCACGTACCGGTCCGCGGTTGAAACGCGCCGCGTGACGTTGCTTGGGAACCGCTACCCCTCGGATGGCACGTGTGGGCGGGCGCACGTGCCGGACAACGCACCAGTAAGGAGTTATTGTGTCCACGACTCGCGCGGTTTCGAAGTCGTCCGCTGCCCACTCGCCCTATCAGCGCCTGTTCATGCTGCCCGGAGCCAAGGCGTTCTGCCTGTCCGGTGCGGTGGCACGATTGCCGATCTCCATGATGAGTCTCGGCATCGTTCTGGCGCTCAACCATCTCTACGACAATTGGACCATCGCCGGCACCATGAGCGCCGCCTATGTGCTGGCCATGAGCTGCGTCACCCCGTTCTACGCCCGCGCCTTCGACCGTTTCGGCCAAGCCCGCGTGGGCCGGCTTGCGCTCGCCGTGCAGATCGTGGCCATGCTCGCCTTCGCCTTCGCGGCGTTGGTGCGCGTGCCGATTCCGCTGCTGTTCGCTTTGGCCATCATCATGGGTCTGACGCAGTTCTCATTCGGCGCATTGGTCCGAACCCGTTGGTCCTATGCGTTGCGCGGTGTGGAAGATGGCGAACAGCTGCTCAACACGGCCTACGCCATGGAAGCCGCCATTGACGAGATCGTCTTTATTCTGGGGCCGATTCTGGCGGCTTGGCTGGCCACCTCCGTGCATCCGGTATCCCAACTGTTCGTGCCCACCGTGGCATGCGGCATCGGCGGCACCATATTCTTCTCGCTGAAATCCACCCAGCCACCGGTCATCGTGGAACAGGTCACCGTGGCCGCGCACGATGACGGCAGCCCCGCTGCAAGCGAAGATGCCGACCAGCTGACCCTACGCCAGCTCAAACGCAGCGGTGCCAAGCCCAAAAGCGTATTGCTCTATACCGGCGTACTGCCGTTGCTCGCCGTGTTCATCGTGTTCAATATGAGCTTCACGTCCTTCGACGTGTCCATCACCGCCACCATGAAATCCATGGGACTTGAGCCCTTCCTCGGTCTGCAATTGGCGATGTTCGCGGTCGGCTCGTGCATCGGCGCGCTGGTGTTCGGCTCTTGCCAACTCAAAGGCTCCCATTGGGCGCATATGGTGATGTTCCTGTCGCTGCTGACCGTCGGCTACGTGTTCTTCCGGTTGTCAATGGACAATCTCATCCTGCTGGGCGTCTTCGAAATCCTCGCCGGCCTGACCGTCTCGCCGACGTTCGCCACCGGCAACCTCATCGTCAAGGATCTGGTGCCGGCGGAATCCCTGACCGAAGGACTGAGCTGGGTAACCACCGCAGGCACGGTCGGCACGTCGATCGGCTCGTCCGTGGCCGGCATTGTGCTTGACGCCTCCAACCCTCATGTGGGCATGATGCTGCCATTCATCTTCACGCTGGCGTCCGTGCCATTGGCGTTGGCCGGATGGGCCTTGGCCAAGCGGCGTGGGTGAAACGGGATCGGGCTACGCCCGATGGATGGTTGGCGGCTTCGCCGGGGTCTCTCCCTCAGTCCGCTTCGCGTCCAGCTCGAACGCAATTAATGATGGCTTTCAGCCAACTGAATTATTGCTCACTGTCGTTCGCCCTCACCTAAAAACGCCTCCGGCGTTTTCTTCACGGTTCGGCTCATCAGAGGGAGCTCGACTTCACGGTTCGGCTCGTCAGAGGGAGCTTGATTCTGTGGACGGGGTATTGGCGTGAGGGGCCTGCGGTGATAGGCTGATTGCCGATTGGAAAACGTCCCGGGTACATTGCCGGGCAGGTACGGGTAGACAGGGAAGAAGACATGATCAAGGTTTCGGTGGTCGGAGCAAAGGGCCGCATGGGCTCGCACGTGGTCGAAGCGGTGAACAACGCCGAGGATACGCAGCTGGCGCTCGCATTGGATGCCGGCGACGACCTGACCCAGATCACCACCGACAACACCGATGTGGTCATCGAATTCACCGTGCCGTCCGTCAGCCTGAACAACGTGCTGACCCTGATCGGCCAAGGCGTGGACGTGGTGGTCGGCACCACCGGCTGGACCGACGAGAAACTCGCCCAGATCAAATCCGCCATCGCCAACGGTCCGAAGCCCGAAACCCAGAAGGTCTTCATCGCACCTAACTTCGCGATCTCCGCCGTACTGGCCGACTACTTTGCCACCAAGGCCGCGAAATACTTCGAATCCGCCGAAGTCATCGAACTGCACCACCCCACCAAGGTGGACGCCCCCTCCGGCACCGCCATCCACACCGCCCACGGCATCGCCGAAGCGCGCAAGGCCGCAGGACTCGCCCCCGTGCCGGACGCCACCGAAACCGATGGCGGCTCACGCGGCCAGGTGGTCGACGGCATCCACGTGCACGCCGTGCGTCTGCGCGGCCTCAACGCCCACGAGGAAGTGCTCTTCGGCAATGCCGGCGAGCAGCTGACCATTCGGGCCGACAGCTTCGACCGCACCAGCTTCATGCCCGGCGTCCTGCTTGCCGTGCGCAAGCTCGCCGGCGACGCTCCGGCTGGCCTGACCATCGGCCTCGACCGCTTCCTCGACCTGTAATCGACCCGCAGTCGACCAGTAGTCGCCCCCGCATTTCAGGCAGGGAAGCGCGCCGGGACGCGCATCACGGCATTGCCACCGGCTCCGGCCATAATGCCACGCATTCAGCAACAATCAAGGTACGTAGTATAAGAGTCCACAATGGGAAGTACGGTGAACACTATGAGCGAGCATGACATGCACCTTCTTGATTCAGCACCTTTCGGCCGCATTCTGCCGGCTATGGTCACCCCGATGCAATCCGACGGCAGCGTCGATTTCGCCGCCGCGCAGAAGCTCGCCAAATACCTCGTCGCCGATGGCGCGGATGGTCTGGTGGTCAATGGCACCACCGGCGAATCGCCCGTCACCCATATGGATGAGAAGGTCGAGCTGGTCAGGGCCGTCAAGGAGGTCGTCGACGTTCCGGTGATTTCCGGCGCCGGCTCCAACGACACCGCACACACCGTGCGTATGGTCGAACAGACTCAGGAAGCGGGCGCCGACGCGGTGCTCGTCGTCATGCCTTACTATTCCCGCCCCTCGCAGGACGGTATCGTCGGCCACTACAAGGCCGTCGACGAATCCGCCGAAAAGCCGATCATCGTCTACGATGTTCCCGGCCGTACCGGCTTGAAGGTCAAGGTCGGAACCTACGACCGACTGGCCGAACTTGAACACGTCAAGGCTGTCAAGGACGCCACCGGCGATCTTGCAGCCGCAGTGGAGAAGCAGCAGCGCACCGGCCTCGCCTGGTATTCCGGCGATGACGGCCTGTTCCTGCCGTTCCTCTCCATCGGTGCCGTCGGCATCATTTCGGTGATTGCCCACGTCGCCTCCAACCCCATGCAGCAGCTTGTCCAGGCATTCGATCGCGGCGATATCACTACCGCCCGTCGCCTCGCCAACCAGCTCGCCCCCCTTGTCCACGCGTTGAATGGCGACGGCTATCAGGCCGTCATGGCCAAGGCTGCGCTCAAGGTCAAGGGCGTTATCCCCTCCACCACCATGCGTCTGCCGAACATCGGTCCCGACGCCACTCAGCTTGACAAGGCTGAAGAGGGCATGCGCGCTGCCGGACTGCTGTAAGCCCGAAACGCTGCATACGGGTTGCCAGCCCGCCGCCCCTGCATGACAGAGCAGAGGCACCACAACAGAAATCCCAAAAAGGTTATGGCACAAGAACAAAAGAAAACAAGCAAGAACACGAATTCTCGCCGTCGCGGTTCCGCGCGCGGCCGCAACGCCAACGGATCCAACAGCCGTACGCCGTCCCGTAAGATCAACGCCACCCGGCAGGCCACCGCACCCCAGCAGGATGCCGTGCTGATCGCCCCGCCGAAGTACCGCAAGGGCTCCATGCGCATCACGCCGCTCGGCGGCTTGGGTGAAATCGGCCGCAACATGAACGTGATCGAATACAACGGTCACCTGCTGCTCATCGACTGCGGCGTGCTCTTCCCCGAGGAGGAGCAGCCGGGCGTGGATCTCATCCTGCCCGATTTCAGCTACATCAAGAACCGTCTCGACAAGGTCGACGCCCTGGTGCTCACCCACGGCCACGAGGACCACATCGGCGGCGTGCCCTACCTGCTCAAGCTGCGCCCGGACATCCCGCTGATCGGCTCCAAGCTGACCCTCGCCTTCGTGGACGCCAAGTGCAAGGAACACCACCAGAACCCCACCAAGGTTGAGGTTGCCGGCCGTGAGAAGCTCAAGGTGGGTCCCTTCGACCTCGAATTCGTCAACGTCACCCACTCCATCCCGGACGCCCTGGCCGTCTATGTCAAGACCCCGGCCGGCTCCCTGATCGACACGGGCGATATCAAGCTCGACCAGCTGCCGCTCGACCACCGCATCACCGACCTCGTCGAATTCGGCAAGATCGGCGAAAAGGGCGTGGACCTGCTGATGATGGACTCCACCAACGCCGAGGTGCCCGGCTTCGTCAAGCCCGAGACCTCCATCGGCCCGGCCCTTGACCAAGCGTTCGCCCAGGCCACCCGCAAAATCATCGTCGCCAGCTTCTCCTCCCACGTGCACCGTGTGCAGCAGGTGGTGGACGCCGCCCACAAGTACGGCCGCAAGGTCGTGTTCGTCGGCCGTTCGATGGTGCGCAACATGTCCATCGCCGCCGACCTCGGCTACCTGCACATCCCCGAAGGCACCGTCGTGGACCTGAAGCAGGCCAACGACATTCAGGACGACAAGCTCGTCTTCATGTGCACCGGCTCCCAAGGCGAACCGATGGCCGCACTCGGCCGCATCGCCGACGGCAACCACCGCGATATCCACATCAACGAGTTCGACACCGTGATTCTCGCCAGCTCCCTGATTCCAGGCAATGAGCACGGCGTCTACAAGGTGATCAACAAGCTCGTGCAGCTCGGCGCCAAGGTCGTCAACCGCGACAACGCCGCCGTGCACGTGTCCGGCCACTGCAACGAGGGCGAGCTGCTGTACATGTACAACATCGTCAAGCCCAAGTGCGCCATGCCGATCCACGGCGAAAACCGCCATCTGGTGGCCAACGGCCTGATCGCCGTCAAGACCGGCGTGGACCCGCAGAACGTGGTTTTGGCCGAAGACGGCGATGTGGTCGACCTGTACCACGGCAGGGCCGCGGTCGTCGGCTCCGTGCCGTGTGGTTACGTGTACGTCGATGGCGATTCCGTCGGCGAGCTGACCGATGACGAGCTGGAAAAGCGCCGCATTCTCGGCACCGAGGGCTTCGTCTCCGCGTTCGTGGTGGTCGACACCGACAATCACGAGGTCGTCACCGGCCCGAAGATCTACCTGAATGCCGTGGCCGAGGACGAAAGCGAGTTCGACAAGGTTCGTCACCAGATCGTCGAACAGCTCAACGACCAGATGATGCAGGGCACGCGCGACACCTACAAGCTGCAGCAGACCATGCGCCGCACGCTCGGCAGCTGGGTTGCGCGCCAGCTGCACCGCAAGCCGATGATCGTGCCCGTCGTGGCCGACATCGCCCAGGACGTCGAAACCGTAGAAACCAAGTAGTCCGGATTATCCAGGGACGACCGTAAGGAGTAATTGAAGTCATGCCCGGTTCTAATCTCACTCGTATTGAAGCCGAAGAACGTAAGGCCGTTATCGAAGCGCCGATTCACTATCACGTCGACCTTGACCTGACGGTCGGCGCGAAGAACTTCGGTTCCAAGTCGTTCATCTGCTTCAACGCGAAGCCTGGTTCGTCGACCTTCCTCGACCTGATCGCCGACGAAGTGACCTCCATCGACCTCAACGGCAAGTCCCTGGACCCGGCCGTGGCCTTCCAAGACAACCGCATCGAACTGACCGACCTCAAGGAGAAGAACGAGGTCACCGTCGAAGCCAGGTGCCGTTACTCCAACACCGGCGAGGGCCTGCACCGCTCGGTCGACCCGTCCGATGGCAACATCTACCTGTACTCCCAGTTCGAGGTGCCGGACGCTCGCCGCGTCTACGCCGTGTTCGACCAGCCTGACCTGAAGGCCACCTTCGACTTCAAGGTGCTCGCCCCCGCCAGCTGGATCGTCACCTCCAACATGCCGGTTGCCACCATCGAGGACGATCCGCGCGAAACCCTCGACGGCACCCTCGGCGACAAGCCGAACGAAAGCACCCGTCTGTGGGACTTCGAGCCGACCCCGGTGATGAGCTCCTACCTGACCGCCATCTGCGCCGGCCCGTACGCCGAATGGCACACCGAATACCTGAACGAAGACGGCCGTACCGTGCCAATGGCCCAGTACTGCCGACAGTCGTTGGCCAAGGCCTTCGCGAAGGACGTCGACTACCTGTTCGACATCACCAAGAAGGGCTTCGCGTTCTACGCCAAGACCTGGGGCGTGCCCTACCCGTACGCCAAGTTCGACCAGATCTACGTGCCCGAATACAACGCGGGCGCCATGGAGAACATCGGCATGGTCACCATCCGCGACTCCTACGTGTTCGAATCCAAGGTGACCGACGCGCTGGCCGAGCGCCGCGTGGTGACCGTGCTGCACGAGCTTGCGCACATGTGGTTCGGCGACTATGTGACCATGAAGTGGTGGAACGACCTGTGGCTCAACGAGTCCTTCGCTGAATTCACCTCCACGCTGGCCACTGCCGAAGCCACCGAATGGCATGACGCTTGGGCCACTTTCTGCTCCGGCGAGAAGAGCTGGGCGCTGCGCCAGGATCAGCTGCCCACCACGCACCCGATCGTCGCGCCGATCAACGACCTCAACGACACTTACGTCAACTTTGACGGCATCACCTACGCCAAGGGCGCCTCCGTGCTGAAGCAGCTGGCATTCTACGTGGGCCGCACGCAGTTCTTCGAAGGTATCCACAACTACCTGAACCGTCACGCCTACTCCAACGCCACCCTGGCCGACCTGCTGAGCGAACTGGAAAAGACCTCCGGCCGCGATCTCAAGGCCTGGAGCGCCAAGTGGCTGGAGGAATCCGGCATCAACACGATCGCCACTGGCCTGACCGTAAACGCGGACGGCACCATCGCCGAACTGAAGCTCACCCAGAGCGCGCCGGCCGAACACCCGGTGCTGCGCCCGCATCGCCTGGCCGTCGGCTTCTACAACGAAGACGCCGCAACCGGCAAGATCGTGCGCACCGAGCAGTTCGAACTCGATGTAGATGGCGAAACCACCATCGTCGAGGCCGCAGCCGGCAAGCCGCGCCCGGCATTCGTGCTGGTCAACGACGATGACCTGACCTACACCAAGATTCGTTTCGACGCCGAATCCCAGGCATTCGCCGAAGCCAACCTGCATCGTTTCGATGATGCCCTGGCCCGCGCCGTGACCTGGCTCGCCTTCTGGGATATGACCCGTGACGGCGAATTCCCGGCCGAACGCTTCGTGGACATGACCCTGCGTCTTCTGGCCACGGAAACCGAATCCACCACCTTCCGTTACGCGCTGGCCTGCATGAGCACCACCGCCCACCACTACGTGGCGCCCGCCCGCCGCGACGATGTGCTGCGCCACGTGGCCGCCGAACTGTGGACTCTGGCCAACGCCGCCGAAGCCGGCTCGGACACCCAGTTCCAGCTCGTCACCGCCTACTTGGGCTACGGTGAGGAGGGCGACGCCGCATTCGCCGCCAACGCACACGGTCTGCTGGACGGCACCGTGCGTCTTGAAGGCCTCGAAATCGACAACAACTTCACGTGGACCATCGTCCAAGCGCTCACCTCCGTCAACGAGATGACCAACGACGACGTGGACGCGCAGCTCGCCAAGAAGGAGACCACGGAAAACCGCGAGTTCGCCTACGGCGCCCGTGCCTCCATGGCCACCGCTGAGGCCAAGGAATGGGCTTGGGATCAGGCGCTCCACAACGACGAGCTGACCAACTCCCAGCTCGAGGCCGTGGCCCGTGGCTTCTCCGTCACCCCGCGCTCCGATCTGGCCGAGCCGTTCGCCGCCAAGTACTTCGAGACTGTGGACTGGGTCTGGGCCAACAAGACCTACCACATGGCCGACGCCCTGCTCAACGGCCTGTACCCGGGCTACGCCGATCCCGCCACGCTGGTCAAGCTCGGTGACGCCTGGCTGGACGAGCACATTGCCGCCGACAATGCCCTGAAGCGTCTGATCGTCGAAAACGTGGCATCCTCCCACCGCACCCTCAAGGTTCGCGAATACAACGAAGCGCTCTGATTTCCTTCTGGCTCCCCTCGGGCGCGAGGGGAGCTGTCGCCTCAGGCGACTGAGGGGAGTCGCTTCCGCGAGAAGCTACGTCCACATTCCAACATAAAACCCGCAACCAATCCTCAACAGCGTATTCTCGCTCAAGGCCGGCAATATGCCGGTCGATGAGCGACAAGGATACGGGGAATGATTGCGGGCTTTTCCATAACTTCATTACTGCTGATTCTGTTGGCCGGAATCGGCGCAGGATTCGTGGGCTATGCGGTAGGCGCATCGTCACTGGTCTCATACCCGGCCCTGCTCGCGTTCGGCATTCCGCCTGTATTGGCAAACGCTTCTAACACCGTTGGCGTGGTCGGCACGGGCATCGGTGGCGTGATGGGTGCGCGCAAAGAACTCAAAGGCCAAGCGGTACGCTCCATTACGTATGTGGTCATCGGCGCATTCGGCGGGGTGGCCGGTGCGTTTCTGTTGCTCAAACTCGACCCGAGTGTCTTTGAATTTGCCGCACCAGTGCTGATTTTGCTGAGCTCGCTGATCATCGCCATCAATCCGCGCGGCCGCATGCAGGCCAAGCAAGCCGCCGCGGATGCCACCGCGCAACTCAAGCACATCGAAGCCACTGAAGCCACTGAAGCCACTGAAGCCACTGAAGCCACTGAAGCCACTGAAGCCGCCAAGCGCGCAACCACCCCTACCGCACCTCACCGCCCGCCGGAACAACTCGTGCAGCCCATGAGTCAGGATTCCTGGTGGGTATGGCTGGGCGTAGCGGCGGTCGCCATCTACTCCGGCTACTTCGGCGCGGGCGCCGGTACCTTGGCTCTCGCCGTGCTTGATGCCGCCAAAATCGGCCCATTCCACAAGATCAATGCATTGAAAACCCTGATCGGCACAGGCGCGAACATCAGCGCCTCAGTGGTATTCATCATCCAAGGCGCGGTCGATTGGCCGGCCGCCATCATGCTGTGCATCGGATGCTTCATCGGCGGGTACATCGCCCCGTCCATCACCCGCAAGATTCCCGCAAACATCATGCGCGCCGCCGCCGTAATCGCCGGCATCATTCTTACCATCGATCTGGGGCTCAAAACCTATTGATTCGTGCCTTACACTGATGCAGTGAAGCATACAGCATGGCCGTCAACCGCAGCGTGGTCGCAGACCCCGATAAGGTGGCCAATGTCTGGCATTTGGCGACTGCGGAACCTGAGCGCCTAGAAACCAGCGCGGCAGGCGAAGCGGTGAACGACTTCCTCGATCCGCCAGACACGTCGCAGATTCACGGCATTGCGTGTCATGCTGATTGGCGGTTCGCGGCGCGAGCAGGTGCTGTTCGCCGGCGTTATGAAGGAGCTACTCGCGCCCATCAACAATCCGCGATATGTCATCATCGGTAAGGAATGGGGCGTGCGCGCTTACTGCGTGAGCTTCCCCTGCCCGTCCGTATTTGCCCGCCGCCAGCAGGACGCCGAGATACTGAGCCGGCAGTTGGACCGCTGCCTGACGCATTGCACCATGGTATACGCCCGCACTGAGGAAGGTCGGCATACGCTACTTCGCTGCCAAACGCGTTCTTTCCTCAACCGCGACGAGCAACTGCCGCACATACTGACCACAACATCGGAGTAATAGATCGTTGCATTCATGGCCGAGACCACCCCGGTAGAGGAGATGCCGTTGGGCATGTTCATCGCATGGCTCAGCGTGTTCCTCGCCGTCGTTCTGTTTGGTGTTGCTTTGCCGGTTATCGATGTACGCTGGGTAGTTCCGTTCGTCGTATTTGCCGCTGTATTGTTTACAGGCGCGTTTGCCGGCCCGTTCTTACTAGTGCGATGGCTTCGTTCCCGTGCCGGAGTGCATCGGTCCGCCCGGCATGCCCGCTAACGAATGTATCTCATCATTCATCCGCCGAACAAGATGAATATGCGGGTTTGTGGGTGATGCCATTGCGGCTGTTGAATGCTGATTTCCGGTTCTGGAGCAGATTCCGTGGCGGTTTTTTGCCGAGTCGGGTCCTAGGGTGGAGCACAACGACTACGATGGTGCGGGTAACGCGATACAAGGAGTGGAACTTCATATGCCGAAGATGTTTGGAACCGATGGTGTTCGAGGACTGGCCAATAGGGATTTGACCGCACGTCTGGCGTTGGATTTGGGCGATGCCGCCGTGCGTGTGCTCGGCGACGCCGGCACCCAAGACGATCAGCCTGAGGGGCGCCGCCGCGCGCTCGTGGGTCGTGACACCCGTGTGTCCGGCGATTTTCTGGCTTCCGCCCTGTCTGCGGGCATGGCCGCCGGCGGATTCGACGTGATCGACGCAGGCATCATCCCGACCCCGGGCATCGCGTTCCTGACCAGCGTGCTCAACGTTGAGATGGGTGCCGTGATCTCCGCCTCCCACAACCCGATGCCCGACAACGGCATCAAGTTCTTCGCACGCGGCGGCTTCAAGCTGCCCGACCAGAAGGAAGACGACATCGAGGCCGTGCTCGGCCAGGACTGGGACCGCCCGACCGGTGCCGGCGTGGGCCGCGTGAGCCACGACCAGACCACTGCCACCAACCTGTACATCGATCATCTGGTGGCCACCATCGCTCCGCTGAACGATGACAAAACCCAGCCCAAGCCGCTCAAGGGACTGAAGATCGTGGCCGACTGCGCCAACGGCGCCACTTCCGTGGTGGCTCCCGAAGCCCTGCGCCGTGCCGGTGCGGATGTAATCGTGATCAACGCCTCGCCGGACGGCTACAACATCAACAAGAACGCCGGTTCCACCCACCCCGAGCAGCTGCAGGCCATGGTCAAGGCCACCGATGCCGTGATGGGCGTGGCCTTCGACGGCGACGCCGACCGTTGCCTCGCCGTGGACGAAGACGGCAACATGATCAACGGCGACCAGATCATGGGCATTCTGGCCCGCGCCAAGCAGCGCGAAGGCAAGCTCAACCACGACACCCTCGTGGTCACCGTGATGAGCAACCTCGGTCTGAAGCTCGCCCTGAAAGATATGGGCATCAAGACCGTGGAAACCGCCGTGGGCGATCGTTACGTGCTTGAGGAAATGCTCAAGGGCGATTACTCGCTCGGCGGCGAGCAGTCCGGCCACGTGATCAACCGCGAATTCGCCACCACCGGCGACGGCACCCTGACCGCACTGACCCTGTGCAACGAGGTCGTCAAGTCCGGCAAGAGCCTGAAGGAGCTCGCCGCCGACTTCCCGCAGCTGCCGCAGACCCTCATCAACGTGCCGAACGTGGACAAGAAGGCCGCCTCCACCAACAAGCGCATCCAGGATGCCGTGGCCCGTGAGGAGGAACTGCTGGGAGACACCGGCCGTGTGCTGCTGCGCCCCTCCGGCACCGAACCGCTCGTGCGCGTGATGGCCGAGGCCGCCACCCAAGCCTACGCCGACGAAGTCTGCACCCGCCTCGCCAAGATCGTCGCCGAAGAACTCGCGCTGTAGCACCCTTCCCTAAGGAAAAAAACAATGTTTGGAAAGAACGCCAAAGTCGACCTCGAACTCAACCGTGATGTCGAACAACTCATCAAAACCGGCGGCAAGGAGAAGCTCCTGCCCATCGTGCAGGCCGGCGAACCGGTGTTGCGCCAACGGACAGTGGCCTATAATGGCCAGCTTTCCAAGCGTACGCTCGCCAAACTCATCGATACGATGCACACCACCATGCTGGAGGCACCCGGCGTGGGGCTCGCCGCCACCCAGATCGGCTTGGGGCTCGCGCTCGCCGTGGTCGAAGACCACGTGCGCGACGACGAGGATGATCCGCGCGAAATCGCGGAATTCCCCTTCCACGTGATCATCAACCCGAGCTACAAACCCACCAGCGACAAAACCGCCTCGTTCTACGAGGGCTGCCTGAGCTTCGACGGATACCAAGCTGTGCGCAAGCGTTGGCTCGACATCACCGCCGAATGGGATGATGAAGACGGCAAACACCACAGCGAGCCGCTGCACGGCTGGCCCGCACGCATCTTCCAGCACGAAACCGATCATTTGAGCGGCGAGTTGTATATCGATCGCGCCGAAATCCGTTCGCTGACCACCAACGAGAACCTCGAGGACTACTGGTGCGAAGACCCGGTGCCCACCGAGGCCGCTGAAGAGCTCGGTTTCGCACTATGACCGACCGTGCATGGTTCGACGCCGCCAAGGGAGACATTCCCCAATGGGCGGCGTCCATGCCCAAGGACGCCGATGGCACCACCATCGACTGGGACTGGGTGCGTTCTCTGGACCTGGCGCATGGCGTCGGCACAATACCGGAATCCACCCCACAGTCCATCCACGACGCATTGAAGGCCGACTACGCCACACGCGAGCGTCTGGAATCGATCATCGCCCAATGCAACAGCGCATTCATGACCGATTTCGACCGGTTCATCGGCTCCTATCGTCTGCCTCGCGCGCTCGCCTACGCCAATCGTCGGCTCAACGACAACATCAACACGCTGTTGCATCTGGGCGAACAGCAACACCTATGGGCGGTCAGTCGCGAACGGCGGGGGAGGGCCACCATTGCCGTGCTCAAGCCGTACTCCGGCAGCGGCCCGTCGAACGATGACCAAGGCATGCTGGATCTGAGCGGCGAAGCCGGTGGCACATCTGCCGGAAACACTGCCGCCGAAAACAGCGATGTCAAGTTCCCCACAACAGTCGCCTTGGACGATGTCCAAGATCGTACGGCAGCGATTCTTGACGCACGCGCCGAACGGCGTAAGGCCCAGCGCTTCCAGAAGCGGGCGGGCGATGCGGCGATGGCCCGCGCCAATCTCTCCGGCGCGACTTCGCCGGGTGGTGCCGCTCTGCCGGGTGGTGCCGCCGCGTCTGGCAACGCTACCGGACACCATCCCAAGCCCGACTGGCGCGACGCCTACCTGCCCGGCCGCGACGTGGATGCGGTGATGGGCATCGACATCGAAACCACCGGCATCGATCCGGCACGTGACTACATCATCGACGTCGGCTTCGAGTTCATGAACATGGCCAGTCCGCGCCCGGCCGGCGAACCCGAGACATACGCCTATGAGCAGGGCTATTACGCCGCCGGCGACGCCTACGGCCAGTCCCGCCTCGCTTTTGGCGTGCCGCCGGAAAACGCGGCGCTCGGCAACGCCCTCATCGCCAAACTCACCGGCATCGATGTACGCGGCCGCAGCAGCGAGGCCGGGTACCGACTCTTCGACGAATGGCCCCAAGCCCAGGCCGGCCTGCTCGCGCGGCTTACCCAGCAGCCGTACGTGGCGCATAACGCCACCTTCGAACATAGCTGGTTCATGCTGAACGTCGCCGGATACGCGGAAAGCTACCGCGCCGGGCGCATCACCATCATCGATACCCTGCCGATGAGCCGGCAGTGGGACCCCGGCGCGGTACCCACCAACGAGCATCCTTACGGAGACAACACGCTCGACGCCTACGCCAAACGTCAGGGCGCGCTTGATTCCGCCCACAACGAACGCCACCTGGGCCTTGAGGATTCGCACATCATGCTGGTGGCCATGAAACACCATCTGGCGGCGCTGAAAGCGCAAGGGAAAGGGCCGTGGGGGTCCACCGGCAGGGCGGGCGTCGGCGGCAAGTCCTGCGGTCGTAAGCGGTGAGTACACTATTGGTCTCGTGAGTAACTATCAGGACAGCCGACAGCAGCGTGAGAACCGCCGCCGCACCATCGTGCGTGTGGTGTGCGTGGTCATAGCTGTGGCCATGCTCGGCTCCCTGGTCATCCCGGCGATTTACGCGGGGCTTTGACGTTGCCTTCGCATATTCGTGCCCGCAGTTGAACACGTCTGATGCGAGGGATTTGTGAGGTCGCCCGGCCGGCTATCGGCAAGGCAGGCCCGGAACCTTCTGGCAGCATGGATTGCAGGCGGATGCGTGTGTGGCGCGGCAATGCCCGCCAACGCCAGAGGAATGTGCGAAGGCTGTCAACAAGGACGTGACTTCCCAAAGAATCTCAAAGAATCAACAGTAAGGTAAACCACGATGGCAGAATTTGACTTTACCCAGGCGATCGGCGAAGCCCGCGCCAAATACGAATCCATCGCCAAGGCGCTGGACGTCGACCGGCTCAAGGCCGATATCAAGGATCTCGAAACGCAGGCCGCGGCCCCGGGCCTGTGGGATGATCCGGAAAACGCCCAGAAGATCACCAGCCGGCTGTCCGCCGCGGAATCGCAGCTGAAGCGTCTGAACTCCGCCTCCCAGCGCATCGACGATGTGGAAACGCTCGTTGAACTCGGCCACGAGGAGGGCGACCAGGACTCTCTGGACGAGGCGCAAAGCGAAATCGGCGAGATTCAGAAGGATCTCGACCAGATGGAGATTCAGACCCTGCTCGATGGCGAATACGACGAACGTTCCGCCGTGGTGACCATCCGCTCCGGTGCCGGCGGCGTCGACGCGGCCGACTTCGCGCAGATGCTGTTGCGCATGTACCTGCGCTACTGCGAGCGTAACGGCTTCAAGGCCAAGGTCATGGACACCTCCTACGCCGAAGAGGCCGGCATCAAGTCCGCCACCTTCCAGGTGGACGCCCCCTACGCTTACGGCCGTCTGTCCGTGGAGGGCGGCACCCACCGTCTGGTACGTATCTCCCCGTTCGACAACCAGGGCCGCCGCCAGACCAGCTTCGCCGCCGTGGAAGTGGTGCCGCTGGTCGAGGCCACCGACCATATCGACATTCCGGATACGGACATCCGCGTGGACACCTACTGTTCCTCCGGCCCCGGCGGCCAGGGCGTGAACACCACGTACTCGGCCGTGCGCATCACCCACCTTCCCACCGGCATCGTGGTGACCATGCAGGATGAGCGTTCGCAGATTCAGAACCGTGCCTCCGCCATGGCCGTGCTCCAGTCCCGACTGCTCGTGCTGCGCCACGAGGAGGAGGCCAAGAAGAAGAAGGAGCTCGCCGGCGACATCAAGGCCAGCTGGGGCGATCAGATGCGCTCCTACGTGCTGCACCCCTACCAGATGGTCAAGGACCTGCGCACCGGCTACGAAACCAGCCAGACTCAGGCCGTGTTCGACGGCGACATCAACGCGTTCATCGAGGCCGGCATCCGCTGGCGCCATGAACAGCGCCGCGCCGCCGAAACCGAGGAGTAAACAGCATTATGGCACTGATCTCACTGGACAATGTGTCCAAGATCTATCCCAAAGGCACCCGACCGGCGCTTGACGACATCAACCTCGATATCGAACGCGGTGATTTCGTGTTCCTTGTGGGTGCGTCCGGCTCCGGCAAGACCACGCTCTTGAGCCTGCTGTTGCGTGAGGAGGAGGCCACCAGCGGCGAGATTCGCGTGGCCGGCAACGATCTGCGGCGCATCACCAACCGTCAAGTGCCGCAGTACCGCCGTTCGCTGGGCTTCGTGTTCCAGGATTACAAGCTGCTCAATAACAAAACCGTATGGGAGAACGTGGCGTTCGCCCTTGAGGTGATCGGCACGCGGCGGTCCACCATCAAATCGTTGGTGCCCAAGGTGCTGAATACCGTGGGACTCACCGGCAAGGAAAAGAACTATCCGCATGAGCTCTCCGGTGGCGAGCAGCAGCGTGTGGCCATCGCCCGCGCCTACGTGAACCACCCGCAGATTCTGCTGGCCGACGAGCCCACCGGCAACCTCGACCCGACCACTTCGCTGGGCATCATGGAAGTGCTGGACGCCATCAACCGCACCGGCACCACCATCGTCATGGCCACGCATAACGAAGAGATCGTCAACTCGATGCGCAAGCGCGTGGTCGAACTGCACAACGGCAAGATCGTGCGTGACGAGGCTCATGGCTCCTATGATTCCGCCCTGTTCTTCCCGGATGCCGAAGTCGAAGCCAAGTCCGACGCCGCCCATCATGTGCTGGCGGCGGCGACCAAGGCCATCGAGGGCAGTGACGAGCCGTCCGAAGGCATCGCCCGTCTGGCCAACTCCGTGCATTCCGGCCGCACCGGCCGCTATGGCGAGACGTTCGCGCCGCTGGAAGACACGCTGACCTGGGGCAAGGGCATCCCGTTGGACGAGCAGGCCGCCGCCCTGGAAAGCACCCAGGCGTTCGACCCGTTCAATGACGAGTCCGGCGAGCCCGCCGCGCCCGCCGCGGTTGCCGATACGTCCGTGTCATCCGCCGCCGAGCCGCCGGCCCCGCCGGAACTGCCGGCCCCGCCGGAGCCGCCCGCACCGCCGGCCAACGAGCAGTCCGCCGCCGAGCAGCCTGCTGACGAGCAGTCCGCCGCAGACCAAACATCCGACGATCAACCCGCTGAGGGCGCGAAGGAGTAAGGGGGATCATATGCGAGCACGATTCATTCTGTCCGAAACGTGGGCCAACCTCACCCGTAACCTGTCGATGCTGCTGTCGCTGACGCTGGTCACCTTCATCTCGTTCCTGTTCATCGGCGCTTCGGTGCTTACTCAGGCGCAGATCACCAAAGCCAAGGGCGACTGGTACGACAAGGTCGAGGTCGTGGTGTGGCTATGTCCCGACGGCACCAGCCAGTCCGCGAACTGTGCTTCCGGCAAATCGCCCTCAGCCAATGAGATCACGGCACTGCAGAAAACCATTCGCGATGAACTCAACGACGTGGTCTCCAACATCGACTATGTCAGCAAGCAGGATTTCTACGACAACACCTTCACCAAGCAGTACCCGAACGGTGAATTCCAAGGCCGTACGCTGACCGCGGACGATATGCAGGACTCCCTCTGGCTCAAGCTCAAGGATCCGACCAAATATCAGGTGGTCTCCGAAGTGCTCTCCGGCAAGGAGGGTGTGGAAGACGTCACCGACCAGCGCCAGATCTTCGACCCGGTGTTCGCCGTGCTCAACCGAGCCACGGCGGTTACGGCCGTGCTCGCCGGCATGATGGTGGTGGTCGCCATCCTGCTGACCGGAACCACCATTCGCATGTCCGCCGCGTCCAGACGAACCGAAACCGAAATCATGAGATACGTGGGTGCCTCGAACTGGACGATTCGTCTGCCGTTCATTCTGGAGGGCGCCATCGCCTCACTGATCGGCTCGGTGCTCTCGTGCCTGATGCTTTCGACCATTGTGAACGTGTTCATCACCGGCTGGCTGGCGAAATCCATTACATGGATTCCTTATGTGAATCAGCTCACGGTACTGGTGATATCGCCGTTCCTGGTTGTGGGCGCGATACTGCTGTCCATCATCGCTTCAACCATCTCGTTGCGGCGTTATTTGAGGGCGTAACGCGACCGGCTTACCCGCGAGAAATGTGATGACATCATGTGCAAGCCTCTCAGGTTCGCATGTTATGGTATTGGCTTAAGTGAGCGAAAGGACTATTCACATATGACGAACGTACGTGTGATCAAGCCCGCACTGGCGGCACTGGTGGCCGCCCCCGCCCGGGGGGGGGGGCCTGGGGTTGACGTCCGGA
>OGOQ01000361.1_pt1 | contig 48483 bp, 52 predicted proteins | sample 1552691 | NCBI WGS metagenome assembly OGOQ01 (sample SAMEA2580209, study PRJEB22360) | human gut metagenome | biome: human gut; feature: human-associated habitat; material: faeces | place: Denmark | collected 2008/2010
ATATTCTATCAGATTTTAAAAAGACTGTCGACAGTCACTTTGTCAACAGTCTGAAGAGTTCAAAACGAACTCTTACTTTGTAGTTTCTCTAAATAATTTTGAGAATGAAATTTCAATATCTTTGTTCTGTTTAACAGACTCATCTTCCACTAACATCTTAGTTAGTAAACGCATCGCAACAGCTCCTAAATCATATTCAGGAATGTTGTAAGTTGAAATTGTTGGACGCATCATTGTCAAATATTTTGAGTTCAAGATACATACAAGTTCTGTATCATCTGGAATTGAATATCCGCTTTCTTTACATGCGTTCATTAAAGCGATGGCCTGAGAATCACGGAATGTAATGACCATACGACTTGGTTTGTGGTTCTTGTAGTAGTCGGATAAGAATGTGTAGCTTGATTTGTAGCTATCATCGTATGTAACATACTTATCAAATACCAATCCTTTTTCTGCATAAGCACGATCTACACCCGCTTTTAATTGTTCCATCATAGAAAGATTCAATTTATCTTCTACCATAGAAATATCATCAATGCCTTTTTCGAAGCATTCATTCACAAATTCATAAGCCATACGTTCGAAGTTGATATATACATTTCCAACGTTACCAATCTTTTGGCCTTTTAATTTACTTCCAACTACAACCATTGGAATTTGGTATTCATGTAAAACTTCCATTTCATCTTCTGAGAAGTTGTCGTTAAACAAGATGACACCATCGACACGTGATTTAATAATAGATTCAATCACATCCTGCATTTTTGAAATTCCCTTACTTGTTGTATGGAACATGATGTTGTAGTTATAGATTTTTGCGACATCCATCAAACCATTCAAGATTTTTGCGTTGTACGCAAACAATTTTTCGCTCATGACGATTGAAATTGTCGTAGTTTTAGACAATGCCAAACCTTGCGCAATCGCATTTGGTTTATAACCCAATTTTTCAATTGCTTGTTGAACACGCATACGTGTATCTTCACGCACTACATTACTATCATTAATAACACGTGATACAGTTGCCAATGAGACATCGGCTTCTTTGGCAACATCATAAATGGTAATTCGTTTCATTCCTATTCGTCCCCCTTATTAAAAATCTTCTTTAATCCACTAAACAATGCTTCGGTAGCTTTACCCGTTACTTCTTCTGCTTTATCAACGGCACGAATAACAGAATCATTCGTACGAATTTCATCGACTTTTTCATCCGCCTTATCAATTACCTTGCGCAAAGAATCATTTTTTCTTAATGTTTCTTTTCCATATTTAAAGCCCTCAACAACCAATCCAGCTGTACCCTCTAAGAATTCTTTTCCAGCTGACATTGTCTGTTTAAATTGTTCACTTTCACTTACTTCAACCACTTTATCCTTTGTCGAAGAAAGAATATCTTTCGCATCTTCTTTTGCCTGCGATAATGCTTCCTTAACCTTTTCAGGATCTGAAGCATCCTTTAATAAGTCACGCACATCATCGAATAATTTTTCGATTTTGCTCTTGGCATCCTCAATAATTCTTTCATTATCTGTATTTTCGGATTCATGCATTACTTCAAGCTCTAGCATCGATTCTTTTTCTAAATCATCAATTAATTGTTTTTCATCCATGTCATTCATCCTCCTTTGTTTCTATGCTTTCTTTTCCAGTTTTTTTACTTTGAAACCAGTCTTTGGCATTTTGTACATTTTCACTTAACGCACCAACCACATTCATAAATGCTTCTTTTGCGGTTTGATTTACCTCATCCACCGTATTCGAAATATTTTCTGCCGTTTTTAATGGCGCATCTAGTTTTTTCAATTGATCATTGGCCGTATCCAACGTTTTTGAGACTTGTTTTAAAGTTTCAATCAATTGCTTCAAAAAGAGAATTAAATAAATTAATGCGATGACACCAACGATGGGTAACACATATGAAAATGCACGAGCTAATGTACTCATAAAGATATCTAAACTCACAATACCACCTCAGAAAGATTATAACATGAACTTTCTAACTTATCTATTTATTTTGAAACTTTTTTCACAAGTGTGTAAACGCTACAAATAATAAAGGAAGTGTCGAATTACTCGAACACTTCCATAAAATAGATTCTAGACGCAAAATTTAGGGAAATGATGAACATGTTCACCATAAATGCAGACTTTCATTTAACACCCACATATCCCTATACTCTTCAAAACAGAATTTGCTTAAATCGATGTATGACCATTTTGTTTTTTCATATTTTCTTTGAAATCAGCTCATCCTTTTTTATTTTCTCTGTTAATTCAAGTATTTTCGTATGAATGGAGTGAATGACTTTTGAAAACTCCACATCATTTTTTCCGGTAGGATCACTCAATCCCCAATCTTCTCTATATTCGCATGGAATTGCAGGACAATTTACATTACATCCCATTGTGATCACAATATCTACTTGCGGTATTTCTGACAACAGTTTGGAATATTGTGTTTTTTCCATGTCTATTTGATACATGTCTTTCATTAAACGTACGGCATCTTGATTGATTTGTGGTTTTGTTTCTGTTCCAGCGGAATAGCTTTCAAATACATTTGAAGAAAGGTGTTTTGACAATGCTTCCGCAATTTGACTACGACACGAATTATGTACGCAGATAAAAGCCACCTTTGGTTTTTTCATAAATAAATTACCCACCCTTCCTAGTTTTTAGCTTCGTCTTAGGTCAATGTTTTTCCATAGGATATGATTTCACTTCTTCTGTCTAAACAGAACAAAAAGCCTATTCCCTTATAAAAAGGTATAGGCTTTTATCCTTAGATACTCTTATAAGATTTTTTCTAATTTATCTCTCAATAAGTAGATATCCTTACTAGACATAAAGACGAAGGCTGCAGGAGCTAATGTTTTTAACTTTTCAGCTGAAGCATCATCTACATCTAATAAGATTGCGTTTGGACAACGATCCATCAAATCTTGAATTGTGACTGTGATTGTTTCATCTTCTCTTACGGCATTTTTAGGGAAGTCCAGTAAACATACTTGATCCGCCGTATTTAAACTCTTCGCAAAGTCATCCAAGAAATATTGTAGACGTGAATAACGATCTGGTTTATATAACGCTACGATTTTCTTTTTTGGATATTTTTTACGAACTGCATCAATCATAAGACGAATCGCTGTTGGATGGTGTGCATAGTCATCGACTAATACACTATCCTTGACTTCATCAATCACAAATCGACGAGCAATTCCTTTATAGTCTTGTAAGCCTTGTACAATGATATCAGCTGGCATACCTAACATATGGGCTAGCGCAAAACATCCTAGGGCATCCTGCATAAAGGCATCTCCCACTTCATTTAATTCAACGTGAGCTAGAATTTCACCATTATGCTTACAATCAAAATGCATACCAAATGGACCTTGTTCAATATTGATGGCTTGATAATCATTGCCATCCTTTAAACCATATGTAGTTACTGGCACATTGTAGTGTAGATTTTTAAGGTGTTCATCATCTCCAAAGATGACAATGCCTTTTTTGACTTGGTTCGCAAAACTTTGGAATGCTGATACATAATCATCCATATCTTTATAATAGTCAATATGATCCAATTCAATATTGGTGATGATCGCATAATCTGGATGATATGCCAAGAAATGTCTTTGAAATTCACAAGATTCTAGTACAAAATGGTTGGCATGTTCTGGCATATAGCCATGGCCATCTCCAATTAAGTATGCACATTCATCTTGTAAAGAAAGAACTTGGCCTAAAATACCTGTTGTTGTGGACTTACCATGCGTTCCCGCAACACAGATAGAACTGTATGACTCTAATAAAATACCTACGTATTCATTATAATAATATGTTTTTACAGTTGGATTGTCCATGGCCGCTTTTACTTCCGGATGAGTTTGATCAAAAGATAAACCAATGATCACTGTGTCATTGTCCTTGATGTTATCAGGACTGAATGAATAGATTGGAATATGACGCGCTCTTAATCCATCTTCTGTAAAGATATATTTATCGATATCACTACCTGTGACCTCTTTATGTTCATCATGTAAGATACATGCCAAGGCAGCCATACCTGTTCCTTTAATACCAATAAAATGATAAGCCATTTTATTCACCTTCTTTGTCAAATAACGATTCTTGTTTGTTTGTTTCCTTTTTTGGCTTCTCTAACATTTCAGAAAGATTCATATTTTTCTTTGATTCTTCAACCTTGTATTCAGGAATGGAATCCGCAGGCTGCATACTTGGTAAGTATGTTCCATACATTGGAGATAAGATCTTTGAGAAATCTTCATCTTCTGGTTTGTTTAACGTAATCGCATCGTGCACTTTATCAAATTCTTTTTTAGAATCTTCCACATTTCCAAAGATTGGAGAAATGACTGGTTGATAATCTAAATCTTCGGCAACACGACGTACTTTTACCGATTTATGACGATCATATTTATACACTTTTTGTTTCGGTTTTGCCTCTTCTTGTGCAATCGAATCAACATCTAAACCTTGGAAAATTGTTGTTTTCTTAGGTTTAGGTTGAATAATCGCCTTTTCAAAAATAGGAGAATTCATAAAGTTTTCAGGATCCGTTTCAATCGAGCTTGCTGCTTCCTTTAAAATTGGCTCTGGCTTTACAACTTCTTCTTGAACTTGTGGTTCTGCAACAACAGGTTCAGGTGTTACTTCTTCTTGTTTCGCAGGTTCTTCTACGACTTCTTCTTCATCGTCTTCTTCAACATCTTCATTGAAGATCGCATGCATTAAATCCTTTAACATATTTCCTTCTCACTTTCTATTGTCTGATTTAGAAATGCTTCTATTTCTTCTTTTGTCTTTCTTAAAGTAGAAACAAATCTTGATATTTCTTTTCCATCCTTGAAACATATAAAGCTAGGAATCCCCATCACTTCATATTCAACCGCAATATCCATACAATGATCACGATTTAAAGAATAGAACTGTAAATCACTAAATTGTTCTTCAATTTCAGGCAAGAAAGGTTTGATGTACATACAGTCTGGACACCAAAATACTGTAAACATCATCACTTGAATGCCTGAATTTTTTAATGCGTTTAAAAATTCGTCTTTATTACGAAGTTCAGTCATGTGCATATCTCCAAACACAACGATAGATTGGCTGACCTAAAGAAATGAATTTTTGTTCATATTCTGTAATCGCATCTTCATCATGTTTTTCACGACGATAATCTACACTGATTTCAACCATCTTAAAACCGGCATTTTGAAATTCAATCAAGCTATATTCAAATAAAGCACTGTTATCGGTCTTCATTTGGATTTCACCATTGAAAGATAAAATACGCTTGTATTGATCTAAAAAAGTAGTGCTGGATAAACGTCTTTTCGCATAGCGCTTTTTAGGCCATGGATCCGAGAAATTCAAGTGAATCACATCCACTTCACGCGGACCAAACCATTCTCCAATGGAACTCGCATCATCTTGAATCAGTTTCAAGCGTTTCTTTTCTGTATCCTCATCGTATTTTTTAGCGGCAATACCTGCAGCACTCTCATTCTTTTCAATCGCAATAAATCCAGTGTCTGGATACATCTTAGCCATATCTAAAGAATAGTTTCCTTTACCACACCCAATTTCGATATGTAAAGTATCTGTATCCAATAACTTTTTCCAGTTTCCTGCTTGTTTGGATGGTTCTTTTACTAAACAACTCGCAGTAGGCAAATAGTCTGTTGCCCACTTTACTTTACGCATTCTCATATTAGCTGCACAATGTCACGATCGCATCGGCATAAATACAGATAGCCTGCAACAAGTTATCTAATTTAATACCTTCATCACGTTGGTGACATCCTCCTACAAACGCATCGGTTTCAATCACTTCATTTGGAAGTTCAGGTCCATACGATACAAAGTTTTCAAATTTACGAGCATACGTTCCACCACCAATTGTGATTGGACAAGAGAAAGTATCGCCTGTGTATTTTTGGTAGACACTCATTAAATCTTTCACTAAACGAGAATCTGGGTCTACGAATAATGGTTTTGAATCTCCACGATTTTCTGCTTTGATATTTGAAGTCAAGTTTGCACAAGCTGCATCAAATTTTGCCATGATTTCATCGGCATTTGTATCATTTGGATAACGAATATCAATTAAGATATCTGTTTCATTGTTTTCCATATTGACAATACCTGTATTCATTGTCAAGAAAGACATATATAAGCCATCTTTTTCGATACCTACTGGTTTACCCATCCAGTCTTTTAGTAAGAAATACAAATCTTTTGAAAGTTGATCATCATAGGCTTCACCAATAAAGTTCAACAATAAGACAGCGGCATTTACACCGTTATATGGCATAGCTGCATGCGCAAATGCACCATCAATATGTAAAGTTACGCCATCTTCACTTCTTTTGATGGAACCCTTAACGCCTTGCGTAGCACAATAGAATTTAAATAAATCTTCTTGTTGATAACTCATGACATCCACTGTGACATCGGCTTTACCAATCACAATATTTGGACGGCTTCCCGCATGAAGTTTCTTGATGACAGTTGCATCACTACTTACTAAGCCAACATGTAAGCCACCTTTTTCACCATAAATAACTGGGAAATTGGCATCGGGTACAAATCCCATTTGAGGAACTTCGGCATGATCCACATAGTAGTTCATACATTCCATACCAGATTCTTCATCGCATCCCGTAATCAACATGACTCTTTTTTTCAAAGGTATGTTTAAGTCACGAATCATCTTTAATGCATAATATCCAGCTAATGCAGGACCTTTATCATCCATAACACCACGTCCAAAGATGTAGCCATTTTCTAATGTTACTTTTAAAGGATCTTTTGTCCATCCCTCTCCTAGTGGCACAATGTCCAAGTGTCCTAAAACACCAAATGTTTCTTCTCCTTGACCATATTCAACAACGCCTGCATATCCATCAATGTCTTTGGCTTCAAAGCCATCGCGCTTAGCCATATCTAACATGGCATCCAATACGTCACGACAGTTTTTTCCAAAAGGAGCATTTTCAGCTTTCGTTGATTCATCACGAACACTTTCATACGATACAAGTGTGTTTAAGTCTTTTAAGAAATCGTCTTTATATTTAAGTACTTCTGTATTAAAATCCATAATTTTCACCTCTACCCAACTATTTTACCACATAGTCAAGAAAAAAGAACTCGTTTTTAACGAGTTCCTAACTTTTACGCTTCTGTTTTTTCTTCTTCTGTTTTAGGTTTTGGAAGTAAAGCTTTTGCGCTTACATTGATACGACCCTTATTGTCGATTTCTGTAACCTTAACATCGATGATGTCACCAAGTTTTAATACGTCTTCTACTTTATCTACACGGTGGTGAGAAATTTTAGAAATGTGTAATAAACCATCTGTATTACCAAACAAGTTCACGAATGCACCGAATTTTTCTAAACGAACAACTTTAGCTGCATATACATCTCCAACTTTGGCAACACGTACGATGTCACTAATCATTTGTTTCGCCTTTTCGATTGTATCGTAATCATTGTGGTAGATGACTACTTTTCCATCATCATCAATATCAATTTTTACATTGTCACATTGTGCAATGATTTCGTTGATCATTTTTCCACCAGGTCCGATTACATCTTTAATCTTATCTGGATCAATGTTCATCATCGCAATCTTAGGTGCATATGGACTCAATTGTTCTCTTGGACTCGGGATACATGCCAACATGTTATCTAAGATTTCTAAACGTGCCTTGTGAGCTTGTGCCAATGCTTCTTCAAAGATATTTTTAGTAATACCTGTTACTTTGATATCCATCTGTAAAGCTGTGATACCATTTTTCGTTCCGGCAACCTTAAAGTCCATATCTCCAAAGTGGTCTTCCATACCTTGGATATCTGTTAAAACAGTATATTTACCTGAATTGTCATCCATGATCAATCCCATCGCAATGCCCGCAACAGGTGCTTTGATTGGAACACCAGCAGCCATTAGAGACATAGTTCCAGCACAAATACTTGCCTGAGAACTAGATCCGTTACTTTCCATAACATCCGCTACTGTACGAATTGTATATGGGAATTCATCTACACTTGGTAATACTTGAGCTAAAGCTCTTTCACCTAAGGCACCATGACCAATTTCACGACGTCCTGGATTTCCCATACGTCCAGTTTCACCAACGCAATATGGTGGGAAGTTATAGTGGTGCATGAAACGTTTTGAATCGACAACAGTTAAGTCATCAATAATCTGGTTGTCATTTAATGCACCCAATGTAGTTGTAGATAATACCTGTGTTTCTCCACGAGTAAATAAAGCCGAACCATGAACACGAGGAAGTAAATCCACTTGTGAGTTCAACGGACGGATTTCATCGATTTGACGGCCATCTGGACGTACTTTGTCTTCAATGATCAAACGACGTACTTCGTCTGCTTCAATACCACGACAGATTTCACGAGCTTGTTTCACCGCATTGTTTTGATCTTTTTCAGATTCATATTCTTTGTTTGCGATCATTTCAGCAGCTTCATCTGTTAAATCATCAATTTTTCCGTAACGCTCTAATTTTTCTTTAATCGATACAGCTGCACGAATTTGTGCTTCAAAGTTTGCACGAACTTCACGATCGATTGTTTCATCTACGGCATACAATTCGATTTCACGTTTTTCTTTACCACAAGCGGCTACGATTTCTTCTTGGAATGCACATAATTTTTTGATTTGTTCATGTCCAAACATCAATGCCGCAAGCATATCTTCTTCGCTAACTTCTTTAGCTCCCGCTTCAACCATATTTAAAGCTTGTGCAGTACCCGCAACAGTTAAATCGATATCACTTTCTTCCATTTGAGCCACTGTAGGGTTGGCAACCAATTCTCCATTGATACGTCCAACTTTAACACCAGCAATTGGTCCATTGAATGGAATATCTGAAATACATAATGCCAATGAAGCACCAAACATAGCTGCCATTTCAGGACTTGCATCTTGATCTACACTTAATACCGTGTTGACAACCTGTACTTCATTACGGAATCCTTCCGCAAATAAAGGACGGATTGGACGGTCGATCATACGTGCTGTTAATGTCGCATGTTCGCTTGGTCTTCCTTCACGACGTAAAAATCCTCCTGGAATCTTTCCAACAGAATATAACTTTTCTTCAAAACTTACTGTTAAAGGGAAAAAGTCAATCCCTTCTTTTGCCTGGTTTGATGCACATGCAGTTGATAAAGTCACTGTATCTCCATAACGGATAATAACGGCTCCATCAGCCTGTTTTGCGATTTCACCAGTTTCTACTGTGATCCCCCGACCACAAAAATCTAAATGAAACTCTTGTTTCGCCATTTTTTCACCTCAATCATACTTTTATATTCTATCAAATAAATGCGTAAAAAAAAAGTAATCTTTTCGATTACTTTCTTAAACCTAATTTAGCGATCAATGCTTTGTAACGGTCTAAATCTTTACCCTTCAAGTAAGCTAATAATTTTTTACGACGACCAACTTTTTTCATCAATCCACGTTGTGAGTGGTAATCGTGTTTGTGTTCTTTGAAGTGTTCAGTTAAACGGTTGATTTCTTCAGTCAATACAGCGATTTGAACTTCAGGAGAACCTGTGTCACCTTCGTGTACTGCATACTCTTGCATAATTGCTTGTTTTTCAGATTTTAATAACATTTTTTCTTCCTCCATGTATATTAGTCCTTTTCTACCGAGCGAAAGGTTGGAAGTTTCCAGACTCTCAGTACAAAAGCTATTAAATGATATCATTCTATCATCATAAAATCAACTAGAATCGTATTTAATATTTCAAGTCCAGCATCATTTAAATAGATACATTCCCCTTCGAAACAAAAATACTCACGATACGTATCTAATACAGTTGCATAATGATTTTTAAAATCATTCTGATATTTCAAATTCCATTCTCTTATATTCAATCCAAACTTTGTACGCAATGCCATCATGATCGCATCCATACCTCGTTCAGATAGTGGTTCAGGAATATATGTAGAACAAGGACCCTTCAAACAATACTGCTTTAAACTTGTCGTATTATCATAACGAATGCCATCAAGTCTTCCACTTGCGCCACAGCCAAAGCCATAGAAATCTTTATCTTGCCAATAGGCTAAATTGTGTTTGGAATAATAGCCTGGCTTACAAAAGCTAGAAATTTCATAATGAATATATCCGGCTGCTTCAAGTGTTTTCGTAATATATTCAAACATATCTGCTTCAAGATCTGGATCACAAGGCTCTACACCGGTCTTTCCAAATATTGAATTTTTTTCAATCTGTAAAGAATAGATGGATAAGTGTGGTATATCTAAACTTAAAAATGTGGAAATATCTCTTTTCACATCTTCCATTGTTTGATTGGGAAGTCCAAAAATTAAATCAATGGAGAAATTATGAATCCCACTTTCTTGAATCCATCGAATCACATTCTTAGCCTGATTGGATGTATGTCTTCTTCGACAGACTTTTAATAGATCATCATTAAAGCTTTGTACACCCAAACTAATACGGTTGACTCCCAAAGAAACATAAGATGCTAATTTTTCTTCATCTAAGGATTCGGGATTGCATTCTACGGTAAATTCATCAATATTTTTGGGAAAACAATTTCTTATCGATGCAAAATCATCCAAACTCAATACACTTGGTGTGCCCCCACCAAAATAAAGAGTATGAAGATTTGAAATCTTATACTCTTGAATTTCTTGTATTAACTTTTCTTTCCAACTTGAAAAGAACTGTTCATTTTTTTGAATACGGACAAAATCACAATACGCACATATCGAATCACAGAACGGAATATGTACATAGGCTGATGGTACCATTAGTCGTCATCCATACTTAAAACGGCCATGAAGGCTTCTTGAGGAATCTCTACCGATCCAACCATCTTCATACGTTTCTTTCCTTCTTTTTGTTTCTCTAACAATTTCTTTTTACGTGAGATATCGCCACCATAACATTTTGCCAATACGTTTTTACGCAATGCCTTAATGTTTGTACGTGCAATGATCTTTCCACCAATGGCTGCCTGCACAGGAATTTCAAATTGCTGCTTAGGAATCAAGTCTTTCAATTTTACGGCCATCGCATTACCGCGGTTATACGCAAAATCTCTAAAGACAATCGTCGATAGGGCATCGACGATCTGTCCATTTAATAAAATATCCATCTTTACTAGACTACTTGTACGGTATCCGCTAAATTCATAGTCAAAACTAGCATATCCTTTTGTACAAGATTTCATCTTATCAAAGAAATCATAAATAATTTCACTTAATGGCATTTGGTAAACCATCATCATACGAACATCATCTAAAACTTGAAGGTCTACATATTCGCCACGTTTTTTCTGACAAAGATCCATCATCGGACCTACAAATTCTTTTGGCACCATAATGTCACACTTCACATATGGTTCCTCAATATGATCCACTTTTTGAGGTTCTGGTAAAGCCGATGGGTTATCGATTTCTTCCATAGTACCATTTGTTTTATAGACATGATAAATTACGGAAGGACTTGTTGCGATCAAACTAAGGTTGTATTCACGCTCTAAACGCTCTTCAACTACATCCATATGTAATAAGCCTAAGAATCCGCATCGGAATCCAAACCCTAAAGCTTGTGATGTTTCCGGTTCATAGTGTAGAGCCGCATCGTTTAATTTTAATTTGGACAATGCTTCTTTTAAATCGTCATAACGCGCATTGTCAACAGGATACAAACCACAATATACCATCGGATGCATTTCACGATATCCAGATAGTGGTTCACTTGCAGGATTGGATGCAACTGTAATCGTATCACCGACACGAACATCTTCAATGTTTTTAATGGCTGCACTGAACCATCCTACATCTCCACAGTTCAACTGGTCTTCCACAACTTCTTTTGGTGTACGAACACCCACTTCTGTGACTTCATATTCAGCGCCGGTTGCCATAAAGCGAATCTTATCTTTTGGTTTGATGGTTCCATTCTTTACTGATACAAACGCAATAATTCCACGATAGGAATCATAGAAAGAGTCAAAGACTAAAGCTTGTGTTGGTGCTTCTTTATCCCCTTTGGGACTAGGTAGTTTATGTACGATTTCTTCTAGCACTTTATCGACATTCAATCCCGATTTAGCACTGATTTCAACCGCTTCACTACAATCCAATCCAATTAAATCTTCAATTTCTTTTTTTACAACTTCTGGTTGGGCACTAGGAAGATCCACCTTATTTAATACAGGCAAGATTTCCAAATCATTTTCTAATGCCAAATATACATTGGCTAAAGTCTGTGCCTGTACACCTTGGGCTGCATCCACGACTAGAATGGCTCCATCACAAGCCGCCAAAGAGCGAGACACTTCATATGTAAAGTCGACATGGCCTGGTGTATCAATAAGATGGAACAAGTAGTCTTGTCCATCTTTGGCATGATATACAAGCTGTACGGCGTTTAATTTAATGGTGATACCACGCTCTCTTTCTAGATCCATTGAATCTAGAATCTGATCTTTCATTTCACGCTTTTCAACCGTATCTGTAAGTTCCAAGATACGATCGGCTAACGTACTTTTTCCGTGGTCAATATGTGCAATGATACAAAAATTTCGAACATTCTTTTGATCCATAGATTTTCCCCTACTCTACAATATTTCCTACTAAGTTACGACCCTGTCCATTAAAGAAGCTTGCACAATCCATGACTGGCTTTCCTTCCATTTGACAAGTTTCAATCACAAGTGTACCCAAATGAAGGCCAATGCCAAGTTTGTTCTTGCCAATCTTGATAAGACGTCCAAACTCATTCTGTTCATCTAAATAACTTGCCTTTAAAATCTTAAATTTCTTTCCATTCAACAATACATAAGCACCTGGTGCATCTGAGAAAGCACGAATTTGATTCAAAATGTGTTCATCATCCTGATTTAAATCAATATGCTCTTCTTCTTTAGATAAAATAGGCGAGAATACAACCTGACTTTCATCCTGCTCTACATAGACAGCCTTGCCAGAACAAATCTCTTCAAAATGTTCCAGTAATAATTCACTTGCACAAATACCCATCTTTTCAAATAAAGATGTAGAATTGTCTTCAGGCAATATTTCAATTTCTTTTTGGGCTAAAACCGGTCCTGCATCCATTTTAGGTGCCATTTTCATTAAGGACATTCCACTTACTTTATCACCATTCCAAATGGCTCTTTGGATTGGGGCTCCCCCTCTATATTTAGGAAGCAAAGAACCATGAAGGTTCACACAACCATACACAGGAAGATCCAAGACTTCCTTAGGTACAATTTGTCCATAAGCACAAGTCACAATTAAATCAGGGGCAAAATCAAGAATCGTCTGATAGTCTGACTTAATTTTAACAGGCTGAAATACAGGAATGTCATATTCTAAAGCCACTTCTTTGACTTCCGAATAGACAAGCTGTTGTTTTCTACCCTTTTTCTTATCCGGCTGTGTTACCACTAAGCCTACATGTATATCGTTTTCTAACATTGTTTTTAATACGACACTAGCAATTTTGGGTGTTCCCATAAAAATAATGCGTCTATTTTCCATAATATCACTCCAATACTAGAGTATTATAGCGTATTTTTTTGAAGTTATGTTGCAATAAATCAGAAATTTTGCTATAATCCATTTGCAATTTATGTCAGGAGGTGCACTTCATGCCACAGATTAAATCTCAAAAGAAACGTGTTAGAACAAATAACAAGGCTCACAAATTAGTCGTATCTAAAAAATCAGCATTGAAATCAAGTATTAAAGCTGTATTAGCAGCTGTTGATGCTAAAGATAAAGAAGCTGCTGTAGCAGCTTACAACGACTGCAGTTCAAAATTGGACAAAGCCGTAGCTAAAGGTATTCACCACAAAAACTACGCTAGCCGTCAAAAAGCACGTTTAGCTAAAGCTATTAACGAAATCGCGTAATGAAGGATTAAGAAGTCATATGACTTCTTTTTTTTCGGAGGAAAACTTGAAGAATCACGAACCAAGCCAAACTACAATCGAAGCCATTGAGGAAGGCAAACAAATGCTAGATGATCCAAACACACCTTCCTATTCAACTACGGAAGAATTAATTACTGCATTAGACGAATAATCGCACCTCGTTATCGAGGTGCTTTTTCTCGTATATAGAAACATTTAATAAATTAGGATATAGAGCTAGAATTGACACTTACACAACATTTTACATAAATTGACTTCTGAGCATATATCTTTGTTTTGAATACTACCTAAGATATTATTAATTTTCATGAATCCAACTTAAAACATCTTGTTCCAATCATTATTATATGGAACTCACCATATTGTTATAATGCTGAATAAACTTGTAGATAATATGTCATTACATTTCTTTTGTCTCTTAAGGTAAATAGTACTAGTTTATTTGATGATAATAATATCTATATTGTTCTTTATTAAATGTGACTTTCAAAAAAATCAACGTAAGTAATTAATCAATATGTAAATACCTTTTTAGCTCATCAGAAAAAATATCATGATTAAAATTATCTACAATATCTTGCCTGTTGCGGATATATATACATTTATCCCATTTGTTATTATGCAACTCAAAAATTCCAATGATTTGCTTTTCAGATTGAGTATTTCTAGAATTTCTTGCTTTTCGAAGACTGCGAGCGCGATTGTTTTCTCCAACAAAACAAATTGTCATATTTTCCGTATCATTTCGAATAGCACAAGAAAAAGTAAATGTATTTGTAACCAAACCAGAAATAAATAAATTCGTTGACGCATCCGCATGCAAAAACTTATTTAATTTTTTTAAAATGTTATTTTTGACTCTTAATGTATTGTAGTCATAATGTTGTTCGTCTCTTATATTGGAATTAGTAATAGTCCCATTAAGGCAAATGTCAAAGAAATTACTTTCTGATACTCAAGCTATTGATAGTCCTGTAAAATGGCAGAAATCTTGCTTTTTAAATGTTATTGAACAATACATATAATCTTCTGTAACAACGACAAAAGTTTTATCTTTTAAAAAATGATTGTAGTAACAACTTCCTTGAATCGCTCCTCTACGTAATCGCTCCTTTTGACCTTGTCTTAAAATATTTCGATTCGTTCCCATGTGTACCTCTAAAAAAAATAAGGAGTATCACTACTCCTTTTAATACATATCTGGTAAGTTTTTCTGTCGGTTGTCGACAATAATTAGACATGAGCGTTTACCGTCTCTCATCCGACTACAACTTTTCTCTCGGTTGTCGAGCATGTAAATAGACATGAGCGTTTACCGTCTCTCATCCGACCACAACTTTTAAAGATGCTTACCACATCTAAAGGTATTGCTACCTTCAATATAATTATACCAATAATTACCCTAAAATCAATCAATACATTCTCAAGAAAGACTTTTCCTACGAAAAAGTCACACGTCTAAATAGCATGCCCGGTTCGTTTCCAGTCGTCCGATAACATTTCAATATCTTCTCCATCTTTCTCAACCATTCGGTATCCCGATCCATTCAGTCTTTAGCGATGGAGTCTTTATTGTATGCTTTATTTATAAATACTTCAGATTTTCATCCATGATCTATGTACCTATCATCCAGTAAGATATCATAAACTTCTGATTTTGATTATGTATCTTATTTAATCACAAATCCCATGCCTCTAGGATTGATGACATAAGCTGCACAATAATGTACTCAGTCCTTTTTGTTGTTCCTGATAATCTATATCATGTGATATTTTATTGTTTTTTTACATACAATATTTTCCTGTTCCGAAACCAAAATCTTAATATACAAAAAATGAACAAGGCTATTCCTTGTTCATCATTAAGTTTAGACAGAAGTATTCAAAGCCATCATCCTTATCAATCTTACCCATTTTCATTTGTTGATCAAAATCTGCAAGTAACGATAGATTGTAAAGTAAAGCTTCACTTGAAAAACGCATGGCCTTTTGCATATTTAATTTCACGCGGTACGGATTGGCCTTTAACTCTTGGGCAATGGTTGCCTGTGCCTTTCCTTCATCCATTAATACGCGTACTTGAAATAGAAAACGAATTTGACTTGCCAAAAGCGCAACGATAGCTACTGGCTGCATATTCAGCTTTCTAAAGTTACGGTAGTAAGCTAATAATAAAATCCCATTTTGACTAAAGAAGGCATCGACCATTTTAAAGATGTCATTCATAGGTTCTACAACTAATAGGTTTTGTACATCTTCAAACGTTGGATGTTTTGAATAGATGGAAATCTTTTCAATTTCATTCTGGATGCACATGGGATCGAGTCCCATTCTAGATGTCATCCAATCTAACGTTTTAAAATCGACCTTGACTCCATATTCCTTCAGTTTATCTTGCACATAAAACTTTTGTGACTTTTCATCAAGTGCTAAACAAGAATACAATGTTGCACACCCACTAATTTCTTTTACCTTTTTCTTTCTTGTATCCAGTTTATCGCTTGGACATACAAGCACAAGAATCATGTCTGTATCTTTTCTTACTAGAAATGGATCCACTTCATAGTTTGTCGTATTCTTACTCGATAAAAAGGTGCAATTATTGACAATGATCATCTTGTCATCATCAAAGATCGAATAGGCATCTAAATCTTGTAGAACATTGGATATTTCATCTATTTGGGCATCATAGATGTTTACGTTTTCTTGAATATGATGTCTTTTTTTGATGGCCTCTAGCTTCATAGAAACCATGCTCTTGTCTTTTCCGTATAAAATATAAATCATGTCCATATTATACCAAACATTCCATCGTTTGTGACAACAAATGAAAAGTGAAATAAAGAATACATGGCTATACTTCCACAATCACTCGTACATAGTGTATTTATATGTAAATTTTCTAATGTCTTGAGTGTTTCAACACTTGGATGACCATACTTATTCTTATAGCCACAACTAATCAAGGCAATCTTACAATCTAAAGAGTCAAGAAAATCTGGGTCTGAACTCGTATTCGATCCATGATGTCCTACTTTTATGACATCAGCTTTTAAATCATATGTAGCCATCAATTGTTTTTCAATTTGTTTACTCGCATCCCCCATAAATAGATAGGTTAAGTGATCATACGTAAAATAACTGATAAGACTTGAATCATTGGTATCCTTAGATTCTCTTTCACTTAACAACAAATAAAATGGATAATCGACATGAACCGATTGATTTGAATCTTCTATGACTTGTTTGATTTCAATTTTATCTTTTAAACTGTCATATCCTCCATTATGATCAAAGTCATCATGTGTAAGTATCAATGTATCAATCGCATGAATGTTCATATTTTCTAGAAAGGGCATAATAATTCTTTCGACATTATCACGATATAGGTTTTGCCCACAATCAATCATCACCACACTTTTATGGAAGGGTTCTACAATGATGCTGCAGTCAGCTTGACCTATATTTAATGTATAGACTTGAAAGAAAGGATTACAATAGATTTCTAGAAATGGAACGATACATATCCATAGATATTTCCATTGAAAGTGTTTTAAGCATTGTATACAGAAGATGATAAACAAAACTATAAATAAAATTCTAGGTGCATAATGAATGGTTAGGTCTGGTAATTTTAGATTTATTAAATCCTGCACTGTAAATCCGAATAAGAAGATCAAACCATATAGTTTTCTAAATATGTTAAAGAAAAGCAATGAAATAAGATTCACTTTCTTAAAGTAAATAAACATCAATCCAAGTAAGACCATCTTTTGTACGATCCATTTGTGTTCTGTACAAAAATACGATACGAGTTGTAATAAGAGTGGACATACAAAAGATATAGATAGTACTTGATTTGGATAGATTATGCCAAAACAAAGGATCGTAAAAGCCATTTGATTGGGTTTGGATGTGAATAATAGAGTACTCAACTGATATAAAACAAATCGTGTGAATGCAAGTGTAAACACAAAGAAATGACCAAATAGAACACTGAAGACTAGAAGGATTCTTCGAATACGAGTCTCATCCCACTTTCGCTTTAACACATGTAAAACAATATAGTATGCGCTCATATAGCCATATCCAAGCATCGTATAGATTTCATCTATACTTTCATCGTGTATGCCATAGTATAAGGATAAGACAACGGAAGAATTGGGTTTAGACTTTAAATAGTTGTAGAGTCTAGACTTGAATGATGTTGATTTGTGGATCATTTCTACAGAATTTGTCTTAAACCTTATATTCTTATTTTCATTGTATCGAGTAAAACTAAATAAAGTAAAATTATCATCTGTATGAATAGGCTCTATGTGTTTGACTTTAACTTCATCTTGGAAGCTTAAATCTAAATCTGTTTGAATAAGAATTTTAGAACCTCTATTTTTACCTATATAGTACCCTTTCTTTATTTCTGTAATTTTATATGTATCCTGTTGTTGAACTTCTTTTGGATATACAAGGATACAGCTTAATAGGCTAAATAAAATAAATAGAATCATGATTTTTTTATCTTTAAACCGATAGTATAGATAGACAAGAAAGAAAAGTGTAAAACAGAGTATACAAAGTATTTCTTTTAAGATTAGACAGGCCAAAAAGCCAAATGAAAGTATCAACATCATAGGCAGATCTTATCCTTGATCTTATTAAACATGGCTGGACCAATGCCTTTGACATTTTGGATTTGTTCTAAAGATTGAAATGTGTTACTTTTGCGATACTCAACGATTCTTTGAGCAATGGCCGGACCAATGCCTGGAAGTGTTTGTAGTTCTTCAAGTGTTGCACTATTAATAGAAATGAGTTTTACATCTTGTTTTTCTGGAATTACCACGACATCTTTATCTTGCAGAATATAGTTAAAGCTGATTCTTGATGTATCACTATTTTCTAATAGACCTCCACTCATTTGAATCAAACTTGAAATGGAGCTGTTTCGCTTTAAAGTATAGACGCCTGGATTTTCAATGGCACCCTTGATTTCCACTTGCATCAATGTGGGCTTGGCTTCTTGTAAGGTAATGGGTGTATACCGGTTAAAGCAGGTAAAGGTAAAGAAAACAAAGAGACAAAAAAAGAGAAGAGTTCGTTTCATAAATATCACCCTTCTCTTATACGTAATTTTTTGATGTTTTTCTATTTAATTTCAAGAATTTTTACATCATATGGTTCTTCAACACGTCTTACAGTACATACATCTCCAACTTTGTGGTCCATGATGACTTCTGCAAGTGGTGTTGTGTTTGAAAGCTTACCATTGAATGGATCCGCTTCAATTGTACCCACGATATTGAATGTTACTTCTTGGTTGTCTGATAAATCTAAGATTTTAACAGTAGATCCCAATTTTACAACATTCTTTGTCTTTTTATCTTCCGCATTATCGGCTTCACTAATGATTTCAGCATTTTTGATCATTGCCTCTAATTCACGAATACGACCTTCGACTTGAGCCTGGTGTTCTCTGGCTGCATCGTAGTCGGCGTTTTCAGACAAGTCACCTTGCGCACGAGCTTCCTGCAACTCAACGATAACTTCCTGACGAACTTTATGAACTAGGTTTTCATGTTCATTGACTAAATCATTATAACCTTCTTGGGTAACGTAAAATTTTTCATTTGCCATGTGGTATCACTCCTTGTATTTAGCACAAAAAATTATAACATAATCCTTAAATTATGCAAAACATTGTTACAGATTTAAGCCTAATTTTTCGCATTCTTCTAAATGTTCTTCGTACGTTTTTGTGTAATGCACTTTCCCATCCACTTTGTTGTATATATCTGCCGCAAAGAATAGATAATCTGTTTTTTTTGGATTTAATACGGCTTTAATGGCTTCATCCCCCGGATTTAGAATTGGTCCAATTGGTAAGCCTTCATGTAAGTACGTATTGTATGGTGAATCTACTTCTGGATTGGTTTCACAATCTTTTGGATCATTGAAATCATCATATAATGCATAACATACCGTTACACTTGATTGTAGTTTCATGCCTTGATCTAAACGATTGTAGAAAACACCGGCAATTTTAGCCATATCACCAGGTTCACTCGCTTCAAATTGAACGACACTAGCCAAACTGATAATTTGATGGATGGATAAGTCACTTTGATCAAATGCCTTTTTATTCTCTTTATACATCACATCAAAACGATCTAACAGAACGCGTGTAATATCATCAAGAGAGTCATTTTTTTCCAAGAAATATGTGTCTGGGAATAAATAACCTTCTAATTTCACTTTATAGTTGGAATTATTTAAATCATCTACATTTAAGAAAGAATAATCCTTTGCGAGCGTTTGAATATAAGAAATATCATTCCATTGATTTAAAATTTCTTCTGAAGAATACTTTCCATCATATAAATTTGATATTTCAGCCGCAATCTCCTTAGCCCATTTGCCTTCCGGTATTTTTAAGACAAGAGCATCTTTCTTTAGTTTTGTACTATCTTGAATGGTAGACAAAACATCTTTTACACTCATGCCATTATCCAATTCAAAAGTACCTGCCACAAAGTTTGTGTTATGACTTACCTTGGCATAAAGCTTGGCAACACTCGCATTTGCGATCAGATTCTCTTTTTTCAAGTTCTCTAAAATCGAATCAAATGATTCATTGTTTTCAATGGTAAACACTACTTCCTTATCCCCGTTGCCCGTACTTGATAGTCCTGTCTTTACGACAAAAATCGAACCAAGACCGGCGATAATTAAAATGAATACAACGACTAATAGGACAACTCTTACAGAATTGACTTTTCGCCTAGTCGGCATTTTCCTCGTCCTCAACAAACGTGTTGATTACTTCTTCTACCATTTCCCATTCGGCTTCGCTTTCAATAGGAATCAACTGACCTTTGTCGTCATAGCGAGATGCGAATACTTCGCCCTCATCATTGTCTGGATCTTGGAAAACCACATATTGGCATCCCGTTTCATCACTGTCAAAAGTGAATAAGATGGTCATCTTTTTTTCATTTCCATCTTCATCATATACATATAAACTATTTGAATCTAACATAAATATACTTTTCCTTTCAAAAATAAAGGAGGATCTAGAATCCCCCGTTTTGTCTGTCCAAAAAACTCTGTAAAATTTGAACGGCAGCCATCTGGTCAATTACTTTTTTACGTTTCTTTCTAGAAACATCCCCCTGTAGTAAGATTTTTTCGGCCGCAACCGTTGTTAGTCGCTCATCCCATAGATGAACTGTAATACCCGAAGATTCTAATTTCTTGGCAAATTCACAAGATATTTCACCACGAATTCCGATATCTCCATTCATGTGCTTTGGCAAGCCTAAAACTACTTCTTTAACTTTATTTTCTTTTAATAGCTTTAAAACTTCTTCTAAACAAGCATCATAATCATCTGATTCAAAACGCACTGTCGTTAAAGCACGACACGTAATATGAAGCGCATCACAAATCGATACACCACATGTTTTCGAACCAAGATCTAAACCAATAATACGATTCATTATTTCTCTAAATACGCACGTACAAGTTCTTCAATGATTTCATAACGTTCGATCTTTTGAATCAAGTTACGAGCATTCTTGTGAGAAGAAATATACGCTGGATCGTTACTAATCAAATAACCAGCAATCTGATTTTCTGAATTATAACCACGTTCTTCCAAAGCATCACTTACTTCACGAAGAATCATCTTGATATTTTCACGACGAATCTCTTCCGTAGTAAATGTCATTGTTTCGGTAATGTCTTTCATAATTTCACACTCCTTAACACGTTTTTATTATATATGAATCTAATTCAAAAAGAAAGCGATTTATCTAAAATGAGATGTTCTATCCCTAATAAACACTTGATTTTAATCAAATTATGCAAAAAAGACACCGAAGTGTCTCTTTTGGATGATTCTTGTCCCTGTATTGTTTTTTTAAAAGGGCTCAGGGTGGCGATGGCATCATTGCGCTTTAAGATTTCCTCGCCTTTATGGTGTATATATAATACCACTACTCACCCCAAATACAATACATACAATCACTCTTTTGTTGAATATCCTCTAAGACAAAGATCCATTTGGCACAAGATATAAGATTTTGTTGTCGATTCTTTACTTCAATAATTGTCTCAATCGACATTTGAAGCATTCTTCTTTCAAAATCTTCGTACGATTTATTTTGTACGTCTAATCCAAACATTTCATACATCACTGAAAATTCGTTATCTTTTACTACATTCAAATCCACTATAATCTTACGCATAGCTTAAGCCTCTTCAAATTGTGCATTATACAACTTCGTATAGAAACCATTACGTTTCATCAATTCATCATGGCTTCCCACTTCGACAATGTCACCATGATCCATAACGATAATATTATCCGCATCACGAATCGTAGATAGGCGGTGTGCAATCACAAAGCTTGTACGACCCTTCATCAACTCATCCATTCCCTTTTGAATCAAGACTTCTGTACGTGTATCCACACTGCTTGTCGCCTCATCTAAAATCAAGATTTTAGGATCTGCCAAGAAGGCACGGGCAATCGTTAATAATTGTCGTTGTCCTTGACTAATATTACTAGAAGCTTCATTCAGTACGGTATCATAACCATGATCTAATGTACGAATAAAATGATCGACATGTGCAGCTTTGGCAGCTTTCATGACCTCTTCATCAGTTGCGTTGGGTCTTCCAAATCGTAAGTTTTCTAGAATGCTTCCCTCAAACAGCCAAGCATCTTGTAATACCATACCGACCATATTACGCAAATCACTTCTTGTGTAGTCCGTAATATTATGGCCATCAATATAAATAGCGCCTGCATTTAATTCATAGAAACGCATCAATAATTTGACAATCGTTGTTTTACCTGCACCTGTCGGACCTACAATAGCGGTTGTTTGGCCTGGCTTGATATACATCGAAAAATCGTTGATGACAATCTTACTTGGATCATATCCAAAACATACATTCTCAAAAGTTACTTGACCCTGCACATCTTCGAATACAACTGGACTTTGTACTTCAGCAACCTCTTCTTCACTTGCCAAGAATTCAAAGACACGCTCTGCAGCAGCTGCCGTACTCTGTAACATATTCATAGATTGTGAGATTTGTGAGATTGGTTGCGTAAAGTTACGTGTATACGTAATAAACGATTGAATATCACCCACCGCAATTTCACCATGAATCGTTAAGTACCCTCCTAGAATACATACGCCGACATAGCCAATATTACCAATCAAGTTTGTCAATGGCATCATTAAACCAGACAAGAATTGGGATTTCCATGCACTTGTATACAATTGATTATTATAGTCTTTAAACGATTTTAAAGAATCTTCTTCCCCATTAAAAGCTTTCACAATTGTATGTGCTGCATACATCTCTTCAATATGTCCATTGACTAAGCCTAATGATTTTTGTTGCGCCTTAAAGTAGCGTTGACTCTTTTTCACAACTACCATCACTAGAATCATACTAAATGGAATCACAACAAGAGCCATTAATGTCATTTTCCAAGATATACTTAACATCATCACTAGAAAGCCAATAATTTGTACAATGCTTGATACCATCGTGGATAAAGATTGGTTTAAAGATTGAACTAGGGTATCTACATCATTAGTAAATCTTGAAAGAATATCTCCATGACTATTTTTATCAAAGTAAGATAGTGGAAGTTTATCAATCTTTTGATTCATTTCCTTACGAAGCTGATATCCCATTTTATTGGATACACCACTCATCAACCAGCCTTGAAGATACGAGAAGGCTGTACTCATGGCATAGATAGCTAATAATAAGGCACACGTCTTTTTGATCGCATCAAAATCAATGCCACCCTTGCCTTGTACTTTATTCATAAAGCCTTCGGCTATTTCTGTAATAATATTTCCTTGAATCTTAGGTCCAATGACCATAATACATACGGAGACAACGGCACAAAGAATTCCAATTAGGAAAGTAAATTTAAAAGGTTTGATATAGTTGAACAACTTCTTCATTGTACCTTTGAAATCTTTTGCCTTTTCGCCGCCACCACGCATACCACGGCCCATTGGACCTCTTGGACGATTGTTTTGTTTCTGATTAGACATTGGCAAGTTCCTCCTTTGTCAACTGGCTCGATGCGATTTGTTGATACACATCACAAGATTCCATCAATTCAGCATGTGTTCCTTTTCCAACCATTTTCCCTTCATCCAGTACAATGATTTGATCGGCATGTAAAATACTTGAAATACGTTGGGCTACTAGGAGTACCGTACTCTTCGTTTCTTTACAAGAAGCAGCTAAAGCTTCACGAAGTTTGGCATCCGTTTTAAAGTCTAATGCACTAAAGCTATCATCAAAAATATAGATTTCAGGCTTACGCACAATGGCACGCGCAATCGATAGTCTTTGTCTTTGTCCACCCGATACGTTTGTACCACCCTGACTAATTTCACAGTGGATGCCTTCTGGTTTTTTAGAAACAAACTCCGTACTTTGAGAAATAGATAAAGCAGACTCGATATCTTTTGCATTGGCATCTTTCTTTGAATATAATAAGTTGGATTCAATATCTCCCGATAGTAACATACCCTTTTGTGGTACATAGCCAATGCGACTTCTTAAATCCGCTTGTTTGACATCTCGAATGTCTACACCATCCACACAAATAGATCCACTTGTCACATCATAGAATCTTGGTACTAAGTTAATCAATGTCGACTTACCAGATCCTGTACTTCCAATAAAGGCAGTCGTTTCTCCTGGTTTTGTTTCAAAACTAATATGGCTTAAAACATCTTCATCGGCACCTGGATATCTAAAAGATACGTTTTTAAAGGATACAACACCTCGCATATTGGATGAGAAATCTTTCGTATTCTCTTTATCTTTTACTGTAATATCACTGCTTAATACTTCATGAATACGTAAAGCACTGACATTGGCACGAGGAAGCATAATCGCAACCATGGTAATCATTAAGAAAGCCATAATGACTTGCATCGCATACTGCATAAAGGCCATGATACTACCAACTTGAATGATGCCGGCATCCACTTGTTTCGATCCAAACCATAGAATCATAAGTGTGGTACCGTTCATTAAAAACATCATGATTGGCATCATAAATGCCATAGCTCGTGTTGTAAATAAAGAAATAGAAGTAATGTCTTTATTCGCTTTATCAAATTTAGCTTCTTCAAGATGCTCATTGTTGAACGCACGAATGACTAACATTCCATCTAATAATTCTCGTACAACGCTATTCATCTTATCAATCATTTTCTGCATGATCTTAAATTTTGGCATAACAATCATAAAAATCGCAAATACAACGCTTAAAATAATCACGACACATAAAGCTAGAATCCAAGTCATATTCGCTCCAGATTCAATGACGTGTAGAATGGCTCCAACACCAATAATAGGAGCATACATGACAATTCTTAAAAACATTGCCACCGTCATTTGTAGTTGTTGAATATCATTTGTGGTACGTGTAATCAAACTGGATGTACTAAATGTATTTAGATTTTCATTCGAGAAATGCGTCACTTTTTCAAATACGGCTTCACGCAAATCTTTAGAGAAACCGGCCGCAATACGACTTGCCAAGAATCCGACTAGAATTGCACATACTGCACTGCCTAGGGCATAGCCTAACATCTTAAGTCCTGAAAAGATAATGTAGTCTTGTTGGATTTTTTCCATATCCATACCTAGATCTGTATATTCCTTCTTTAAAAATTGTGAGCTCATGCTTGTTACTGTCGAATCGCCAAGTTTAGAAATCTCAGATTTTGCAGCTTTTCTATATGTATCCATACCATTCATCATCAGTAGTTGAGGTATTTGTACATTGCTTTCTTTAGCATCCTTACTCACTTCTACCATTGTCATTTGAAGTAGGGTCAAAGTGGAAGAAAGCTTCTCTTCCTTTTCTTCACTGATATCTTTTAATAGATATACATTCTCTGTTTTCAAAGCTGGAATTCTTGTTTTCTCTTCCTTGGTTGCCTTACTTGGAGTAACCAGCTTATAAGAAGATGTCATTAAATCTTTTTCGGAATCGGTTGCGAACATTACATACGAATTGAATGTACTTTCACGAATCTGTTCATAGACACCACTTTCAATACCCCCATTTTGAATGCCTGTATTGACAATATTTTGCATATAATCCGGCATTGTTAGTTCGCATGTGGCTTGACCAAACAACAAGCCAAGGGCAAGGACAATGGATAGCCAATATGGCTTTAAATATTTCATAATCTTTGTCATTTTTTATTTTCCTCCATATAATGAGCTGTCTTTTTTAAAATATCTCTTAAATGCGCACAGTCAGATGTCCCAAGATAATCTAAATATGAATAAACATTAGCCATATGGGAATCCATACGCTTTTGAAACATGTCGATTGCCTCTGGAACAATTTGAATATAGACCGTTCTTCGATCCGTATTCGAATGCACCCTTTGAAGCAGACCCTTCTTTTCAAATCCAGCAATCATCTGCGATACAGCTGCTGGAGATACACCGAGAATATTTGCCAGTTCACTCATTGTGATCTGATGATTCTCTGCTTTATAAATCGTTTTAAACAACATCACATCTTTGATTCTAGGCCCATCTTTACAATGACGGTTATTTCGAACAAAGTTCGTGACTTTATATGTTAGATCAAACAATAAATCTAGTACTTCATCTTGAACTTCCATAAGAGCCTCCAATTTATTTAAGTAGCTTAACTATATACCTACTTAACTATTTAGTCAATAAAAAAAGATATGCATAAAACATATCTTTTAAACGGATCTATGAAACCCTTTAATCGAAAGCCAAAAGATTTAAAGAGAGATTCCAAAACTTTTATACCACGTCAAAACAATGATACATACATTTATTTTGCGGCGTCCTTTAATTTTCTCAACACTTCACATGCATAGCCTGCACCATCTCTATGAACTCCAATTTTAGCTTCACCATAAACCGTATCCAATATTAAAGCACCTCTTGATGCAGTACTATTGTAGAATATATGCTTAATTTCATTCCAATTCCGTTCTTCAATTTTATATCCAAACAATTTCTTGGTACATTTTATCAAACGCTTTTTAGTTGCCACATAGCACCTTCCATATGTAGAAATGAAAGGTAAATTGATTCTTTCATCAAAATCCAAAATAGGAATAATCTGTTCATAGCATTTAACTGCATTTTTCTGGGATATTCCACCAAATAATTTATGATTATATGCATAGAAATACGCTTCCATAGCAAGTTCATGATTCTTCATCTTTTTAATTTTCTCTTGATCATACATAACAGGTTCCCTTTCATTTAGTCAGTAATTCCCCAAACATTTATTATCAATAATATTATTAACACAATTGATTCAAAGAATATATAGTGAGTTGCACATTTAAGAAAACATGGTATATTAATTAGGACGAAGGTGACGCAAGAGGCGCACGCCCAGCTTCTGTACGCAGAGGCTGGTTTTTTTATTTTCAGATTCTCAAAATCAAAAATCGAGGCATAACCTGCACATGTGCACATCATACCTCGCTAAAAGCTTCTTAGCTTTTGTTCCTAATGTTAGTTTACACTTCAATCCAATAGACAGTCAATCATTTAAAGAAACATCTTACTCAATATCATCGTAATCCGATCTTAAAGTAGTCTTAGATGCACGGATATATACAAAATAGTAGAGAATTGCCAATATACCTGTTAATGCGGTTTCTTCCAAATCATGCTGCAAAGCAGACTGTACCGTTTGAATCAAGAATGCCAATGTAATTAAGCCAAGAGCAAATCTTTGTAGCTTCCTTGTTTTGGAGAATGTACAAGGAACTCCAAAACTTACTAAAAGGACAAGTATAATACGAATCAAATTACCTTTAACACCTCATTTTACCAATTAAGTATACTAAGTTTCTAACAAGAGCTTAATTAAATAAAGTCTTAGTTTCTTTTCTACCAAATACTTAAAAGTAAAATCCAACAATACTCTTTGAAAATAAAATCGACCTTATAATACATTTAAAGATATGAACAATATAAACTTTAATAAACCAGCTGTTGTAAGATACAACGCAAAATCAAATCGTAAATTTACTAAAGATAAATTATATGAAGCCTACTTTATCGAATATTGGGAAGGTGAACGTACTAGCCTACATGTAAGAGGTAATGATGGTACGATCACAGATTTTAATCCTTTAGAAGATTTTGAAGTAATAAGTGATGAAGGCAATCTTCTAAACAATTATGAAGCCACTGTCCAATGTATAACACATAAATATGATCATTTAATTTGTGGAATCACATTTGGAAAAGAATATAAAGTAATTGGTAGAGACAAAAAATGGACTTCTTTTAACCATGGATGATTCTTATTGTTGCTACTTCTATCCTAATGATGTATTTAAAATCATTGATGATCCATATGGAATATTAAAAATAACTAGTGTTTATTATAATTTTCGTGGTGGATACAATTTTGATTAAACAGTTTATTTTACAACTACACGTCTATTCCCTTTTCTCTAACAAACTCTGTAATATCTTCAACCAAATATTCTTTTCCTAACGTATGCAAAACATCATAGCATTTAATAATGTAATCATCTAATATTCCAGTTGAATTCAATATGTCATACACTTCAGGCGTTGTCATATTCCAATGTTGACCAAGAGCATGCAGAATAAATACCACAAATGTTAATTCCTTCTTTTTAAGCATGAGATGTACCACCTTTCAATTTCTTAGACACTATTTTTATTGGTAGTTTTCATTAATTTAGCTTTGTGTGATATCCGCTGTTCAAAAACAAAGCTCAGCTATTTAGTTATCTGCTCAATCTGTATTAATTTTAAATTTTGTAAACTTAAAGAAAGGTCATTCTCATTGACATACTAAGATTTAATTGTGCCAACACTTTTAGTAACTCCATTGAGTTCATAACAAAATATGTGTATAATTTTGTTATGAATAAGGAGGTGCTTTTATGCCGAAAATCAAATCAAGTGCTGATTTAAGGAACAATTACAATGAAATTTCTACATTTTGTCATAATTATCCAGAACCAGTTTTTATTACAAAAAATGGAAAAGGCGACCTTGCAGTTATGAGTATTGAAGCCTACGAAGATCTTACCAGCCGCTTTGAGCTATACAGCCAAATTAAGGAAGGAATGGATGATGTTGCATCAGGCAATACCAAACCTTTCTCTAAAGCTATGGCAGATATCAGGAGTCGCCGCACACGATGAGTTATCACCTTCATATCACATCCACCGCAGAACATGATATTATACGTGCTGTGGATTACATCGAATTTGTACTCAAAAATCCTCAAGCTGCTGACAATCTGTTAGATGTTGTCACAAAGCAGATAGAAACATTATCAGATTTTCCTCAAAAGTTCCGTATTGTCGATGATCCAGTTTTAGCCAGTTGGGAAATTCGTTTTGTAATAATCAATAATTATCTTGCCTTTTATACTATTAATGAAGAAAAGCAAACCGTTATAGTAGTCCGTTTTCTCTATAAGAAAAGCAACTGGTGTTCCATTCTTCGACAGGGATTTTCCCTGGTTTAAGGAATCTGCTTTTGCAGATTCCTTTGCTTTTTTTAAACCTCTCATCACTGCAGTGACAAGATTCTTGGTAACAGGCTTCTTTTGAAAACTTTCTTACCAAGCTATCCCCGCAATTCCTGCGGTTCTTTTTTATTTATGTTTAATTTGCTAAAATGCCTTGCATCAATATATTGATGGATGTATTTACATCTCTGTTATGATTTGAATGACATTTTGGACATGTCCATTCTTTGTAACATTGATCATATTAGCAAATACAAGCAAGCTTTGAAGCTTCATATTTCCTTCATATGTATTTAGAAAAGAATCTGCATCATTTTTAATAAAGTATTTAGCAACATCATAAACATCTCTCATTCTTGGGTTCCTGCTTAATTAATTTTGTATTCGTAAACTAACGAATACCCCAAAAGTTATTTATAAAGAGTATCACCCAGCACTAATAATGTTCATCCAATCAATCCATTTCAAAAGTACTTACTACAATCTCATAATCGAACTTGTTTAAAATTAATTTGTTTCTGTTTAGAATCTGTAGAACTTTTTTTAATGTTTTAAATGCATGAGCACCTTTACTAACATATTTTTTTGTCCATTGAATTAAAGGATTATCGATAGCAGATTTTGGAATCAATACATCTCTACCCTGTTTTAATGCATAATCTGCTTGTTTCAGTGCACCACTCGATTCACCTGCTTCCATGATGATAGTTGCTAATGAAAGACCACTCATACCTCCATTACGTGTTGGAAAATTTCATCTATTAACAGCATTACATGGTGGAAATTGAGATACTACCAATCCATTCTTTTCAATTTGAAATTGTAAATTCCTATTCTCTTTTGGATAGTACTGGTTGATTGGTGTACCAATGACAGCTATTGTTCTTCCACCATTAGCTAATGCAGCAGTATGAGTCGCTGTATCAATACCTCTTGCAAGTCCAGCATTTACGACGATATTTCTTTTAACAAGAGATTTAACAATGCGCTCTGTTTTTTTCATTGATTCTTCACTAGCATTTCTACTACTAACAACACAAACAGATTTTTCTACTAACAAGTGAACATTTCCTTTTAAAAACAGATAAGGTGGAGCTTCTTTCGTTGTAGCTAATAGTTTAGAATAAGCTTGATCCCCTTTTTTTACTAATATCACATCATTAGTTAAATTAGCGAAACTTTTCTTTACCATTCCATAACGAGCATAAAATTCTATATCTATAGTATTAAGTAATTTAGATAATAACGGAATATTCATTTTCAATCCATTTTGAAAACTAAAACCATAAGTTTCTCCAATTTGATGAATAAACTCACAAGTCTTTTTATCATTATTATTAAAATATTGTTGTATCGTATAATACAAAATTGCATCCCTTACAAAAGGTATGTTTACATCAAATGCTTCATTATTACCATTTACAACATTCATAATTTTACGTCCCTCAAAGCCTCTCTATAAAATAATTTTTAAATCATGCATCAATGGATTTAATCTTTATGCAGAAATATTTAAACACTATACTCACTATATATAAAACAAAAACCTCCAATCTAATTGATAGAAAGAAGGTTTTCACTAGTCGCCTCGTAAGCAACCATTTCTGCTGTTTTCTATTTTACCTTATAAAAATAAATAATCAATACTTTTTAACCAGGTTGTTTCATCACAGGTCAAAAGAACAGGATATTTTTATGAATCGTACTCTATTAATAGCACTATCGCTCATCACGAATAATTTTTTCTAAGATTTGTCCAATATTACTACTGATTTTCTCTAAACACATTTCCTTATCCTGGTTTAAATACTTTTCTTGCTCAATTGCCATTAATAATTCTTTTGACAAATCTCCGATTAAAGGATTCTTTTTAGAATTCATATTTGTTTGTTGCCATAAGTAATATTCGCAAGGCCTTTTATTTCCTATTTTTTGATTATTTAAAATGATTTCTTCATTTGGTTTAATAATCTGATTGTATGAATTTTTTATATGTAGCAATAAAAACAACTCAAACTCCGGATTGGTAAAACCAAATATCAAATGATCATCTTCCTCTTTAAATAATTCATCGATATCTTTCACTTTTGCGTTAAAGATATCTAAATCAAAAATCACAATTATAACATCCGTTTCAGCATTAAAAATTTCTTTTTCAATTAATTCGTTTCGCTTATCTTTTGCAAATTTCACAAGACTTTTTGCGTATGATAAATTCTTATGTTCTCCAGTTTTCTCCATTAAGATAATATCTACTGTTGACCTAAAACCTAATTCTCTTTTATTGTCAATCAAATTTGTAAAGTAAAAAGTCTCTGTATTAGCACCTTCACAAATAATAAAGTACTTTTTATATGGTTCTTTCTTTGTGAGCAAATCTGAAGGTCTTTGATTAAATCCTGTATATAGCGAAATTGGAATCATTCTAACTCATCTATATTAAAAGATTTGAATTGAGGTATCGCTCCATATCGACCTTCTAGATAAGCTTTACTAATTTTTTTATCAAATCTTTCGTTAAATGTATCTAGAGAATATATTTTTGAGTCATTATTTTTGTCTCTTTCAACAAACCATATTTGATCTCTTCTAAACAAATCTTGACTCATAATTTCAGATTGATGAGTTGTAAATATAACTTGTATATTTGATTTTTTTTGATATTGATTTAGCAATTCTATAAAATGCTTAAATAAATTCGGATGTAAGCTTCTCTCCATTTCATCAATAACATATACACTATTTTTATTTTTATTAAATAATATATCTAAAAAATCAAATATACGTCTTGTACCATCTGATTCTTCACAAAATTCAAAATCTAACATGGATTTCCCGTGTTTAAAACATAGGGTCTTAATCTCCAAATCATAATTGTCATTCATAGTAATATTAAAAAATTCCTTTTTAGATCGCATTGATAAATTGAGTTCTTGCCTCTGGTTTTGAACCTTCTTTTTCAATTCACTTATGACATCTTTATAGAGTGAAATACCAATCTTGTTTTGAAGTTGCTCTTCACTCATATCCTTAATTTCAATATCCTCAATACCTGTATCGAATGAACGAACTATTTTCTTTATATTATTCAATGTACTTTCATCATAATAGTATGCAAAATTTGTTAATGGCATGTCTGGTAAAACCACATTCAAATCTTTTACGAACCAATTATAGATTCTATGATACACACTTAATTCAGAATCTTTATCAAAGCTTTTATTTCTATTCATTTCTGTTAAAAATAATGATTTGTCATTATGCAGAAAATCATCTAAATAAATCTCCATACGCATTTGATCATCTTTTTTTAAATTTAAACCATTTAAAGGTTTTCCATCATTATTTCTCTGATATAAGATTTTCTTTTTATTTAAATTTACAATCCATTCATCTTTGATTGTTTGTGTATTCAAGATAGCATCAAATCCATATTCATAAAAATCCTCATCCAATAACAATTGAACAGAAAACGATGAAATTTTATCTCTATTGTCTTCATGATTTCTACAATACCAATTATATGATTCGATTGGAATTTCTTGATTGATCACGCACTCCTTCATAAAGCGCAACACTTCTACAAAATTAGATTTACCACTAGCATTAGATCCATATATTACAGTACTTTTCAAAAGTGATATTGTATCCGATTCATACAGTCTTTCTTTTTGCTTTCTTAATTTATTCGAAGCAACCATACTAAAAGCAGTTAAATCGTTGAACGATTTAAAATTCTGCATTTTTACCCCTATAAGCATATTTTTTCTCCTTTTACAAGTATATTATACTACATATCTTATCTATGTAAATATATATACGTGATTATTTCTCGTTTGCACGTTTACTTCTTTTAATTTTTATGCTACTATATAAACGAAAAAAAAGCAGCCCTGCATAAACAGAGCCACCATAGATTTATACCAACATGTGATATTAATCTCAAAGCAAATCAATAGTATCACAATTATATGTTGAAAACAAACAAAAATTATCAATTTAGGCTGCTTCTTTTTCTAGAAGGAGGCATTGTCATGAGTAAAAAAAACAGTATAAAAATTACAACTCAAATTACTAAGACAGGACGTATTCGTGTCAAAACAACAACAACACATAACGGGCACAGTCACACAACATCTAGAACATATTAAAAAATTCTAGCAAGAATCGGAAGGAGGTATTTTATATGGCTCGTCATTCAGGTCCTAAAATTAGTAAAGCTGCTAAAACATTAGCCAATACTAAATCAAATTCTAAGCAAAAAAGTGAAGCAGGAAAAGTTTTGGCTGAACACAAACACAAATATCATTAACTTACATTTTACCAAACACTAATTCACTTAATCATCAAAGAGAGCACTTCAAATGAAATGACTCTCTTTTTAATTTAGAGTTCCATATTTATTTAAATAAAAGAAATACGAAACATTCATACTCAATCGAATTAATAAATCTTAAAAGCTCTGAAGGCAAACTACACCTTCAATTATATAGACTGTATATATAGTATTTTATTAGTTAAAGAAATAACGCCCGGTGATTTCACTGGGCGTTTGATTTGTTCTATCCTAATTTCTTAAGGATGTTATCTAATTGTGTTTTCGTCATTTCTAGCTTTTCTGTGTAAGATGCTAGTTTTTCTTTTTCTGCATTGACTTTTGCTTCTGGTGCTTTATTGACGAAGCCAGGATTTTTCAACATGCCTGAACAACGTTTGATTTCGTTTTCTAGGCGTGCGATTTCTTTTTCTAGTTTTCCTTTTTCTTCTTCTAAGTCAATTAATGCATCCATTGCGACTGTTAATACGGCTTTTTCGATTGTACGAGAAAGTACATCTTCTGTATTAAGATCTTCTTTGACTGTGGCATGTGCCATGCGTGCTAGGATGGCAGTTGATTCTGTATTTAGTGCTACATAGCCATTGTCATTGTGTAGTGAGATTGTTAAGTCTTCACTTGGTTTCATTGCGTATTCGACTTTGATTTCACGTACGGTTTGAATAGCACTGATGACTAATGCCATTTCGTCTTTTTCTGCGTCTGTGTATTCGAATTCAACTTTTTCTGGCCATGTTTCTACGTTTAAGCTTTCTTTTTCGTGTGGCAAGTTCAAATAGATTTCTTCTGTCACAAATGGCATGAATGGTGATAATACTTTTAGAATTCCCATCATGACGGTGTATAGTACAGCTTTTGTATTGGCTACTAAGCTTTCGTCTTCTGAGTATAGTGTAGCTTTTGATAGTTCAATATACCAGCTGCAGAAGTCGTCCCATACAAAGCTATATAGTTCGTTTCCTACGATGGCTAATTCATATTTGTCCATGTTTGTTGAAACGTGGTCTAATACTTCGTTAAAGCGTGCTAGGATCCATTTGTCTACGCTATTGGCTTTTGTCATGTCTAGTTCTGGTTTTGTATCCCCAATTTGCATTTGAACATAACGAGCTGCGTTCCAGATCTTGTTAATGAAGTTCCAGCTTGCATCCATCTTCGTTTCATCAAAACGTAAGTCTTGTCCTGGTGTTGAGTTTGTTGTTAAGAAGAAGCGTAGTGCGTCAGCACCTTTTTCTTGAATCACATCCATTGGATCAATACCGTTTCCTAATGATTTAGACATCTTGCGTCCTTGTGTATCACGTACAAGTCCGTGGATCAATACATCTTTGAATGGACGGTTCTTCATGCAGTAGCGTGTTTGGAATGCCATACGTGCTACCCAGAAGAAAATAATGTCGTATCCTGTGACTAATACATCATTTGGGAAGTATCTTTCTAGATCAGCTGTGTTTTCTGGCCAGCCAAGTGTTGAGAATGGCCACAATGCACTTGAGAACCATGTGTCTAATACGTCTTCATCTTGTGTCCAGTTTTCAATGTCTTTTGGATCTTCCATTCCTACATAGATTTCACCTGTTTCTTTGTTTGTCCATGCTGGAATTCTGTGTCCCCACCATAACTGACGTGAAATACACCAGTCTTCAATGTTTTCTAGCCATTGTTCAAATGTTTTATTGAAACGTGGTGGTACGAAGTTAATTCTTTGATCTTCGATTTCTTGATTCTTTAATACTTCTTCAGCCAATGGTTTCATCTTCACAAACCATTGTTTACTTAAGTATGGTTCTACAATTACGCCTGTTCTTTCGGAGTGTCCTACTTGGTGTAAGTGTTCTTCAATGTGATCTACAACACCAGCTTCTTTAAAGTCGTTAACTAAGGCTTCACGACATTCAAAACGATCCATACCAGCGTATTTACCACACATATCATTCATGGTTCCATCTGGATTCATACAGATAGGCATTGGTAAGTTGTATTTTTTAGCTAATGCGAAGTCATTAGGGTCATGGGCTGGTGTACATTTCATTACGGCTGTACCAAAACTCATGTCAATATAGTCATCTGCCATGATTGGAAGTTCGTCTCCGTTGGCAGGGTTAATGGCGTGCATTCCAACAATGTCTTTATATCTTTCGTCATCTGGGTGTACAAAGATTGCTTGGTCGGCAAACATTGTTTCTGGACGTGTTGTCGCAATCACTAATTCTTGTCCTGTTTCAACCACTTTATATTTAAAGTAGTACATGTGTCCCATGATTTCTTTGTGTTCAACTTCAATGTTTGACAATGCGGTTTTAGCTTCTGGGTCCCAGTTGATAATTCTTTCACCTTGATAGATCAATCCATCATTGTATAAATCTACAAAGACTTTACGAACCGCTTGAGACAATCCTTCATCCAATGTAAAGCGTTCACGACTGTAGTCTAAAGATAATCCTAACTTAGCCCATTGGCTACGAATAGTCGAAGCATATTCTTCTTTCCATTCCCAAGCTCTTTCTAAGAATTTTTCTCGTCCAATGTCATAGCGAGAAATTCCTTCTGATTTTAAACGAGCATCTACCTTTGCCTGTGTCGCAATACCCGCGTGATCCATTCCGGCTACCCAACATACATCATAGCCTTTTAATCTTTTATAACGACATAAAATATCTTGTAGTGTTGTATCCCATGCATGTCCCAAGTGTAACTTTCCTGTTACGTTTGGTGGAGGGATCACAATACAATATGGGCGTTTAGACAAGTCGCCCGCTGTGAAATATCCTTTTTCAATCCAATTTTGGTATTTATCATTTTCTACTGCTAAATGATTATACTTTGCTTCCAACGTCATCCACAATCATCCTTTCCATACATATAAAAAAGCACATCCCCATAGGACGTGCTTGACGTGGTACCACCTAATTTTATTCTCATTCACATTAACGCTGTGTCACGAAATTTACTACTCTTAGTTCATAAATTCAACTCAAAGACTACCTTCACTTATCCAACACACAAGCTTTCACCAAACGCTTGCTCTCTATAGAATTGGTATAAACTACTCCTTCTTGTCATCGCTTTGAATTTAGTTTATCAAAGAAAAAGTAAAAACTCAAATCATTTTGAAAAATTAGTTGTTTTATTCTCTACTTTACTATATGATGATTAAAGAAAGCGGTGTAAACATGGATAATCAATTATACAATCAAATCAAAGCTGTTCATGAACAATATATTAAAGAACAGAATCGTTTAGAAGACGAAATCGATAGACTAAGACGAGAAATCGTTTGTCTAGATAATGAAGACGAAATTGAAGCGTTAAATAAACTCGTTAAGATCGATGATATTAAGCGTAAGATGGTTGTAGAATTCATTCATAGTTTAGATAAGATTGTAGAACAGTAATCTACAATCTTTTTTGTTATGTACAACCCTAATCTATTCTTTGAATAATATCATAATATGTATCATCTTCACCTGGATCAAATTTCACAGGTATTGTTTCATCACCTTTTAGTAGATGAATCATTTGAGATATTCTTTCATAATCCCTCATTCTTGCAGTTTTATATACACGTCTATGCCTAAATTTTAAAATTTGTCCAAACAATTCAACATTACCCTCACCATCTATAACCAATTGAATTGGTTTTTCAAAATCTACAAATGACTGTTTGACACTTGATTCAACTCTTATTGATAATGTACTGTTCTTCCATGATTTATTAGAATCTTTACTATTAATCAAATCGGATAAAGTAAATATAATTTTAGAATCATCTTGAGTAATAATATCAGGTATTTCAAACTCGACATTAAAATACTCTTCTATCAAACACAATCGAGTATATAAATCAATTTCAATATCAATTAGTGAAGCATCATAATCTACTTCCTGATATCCTTGTGCTCTAACTATTTCTATTTGACGTTTTAAAGAATATATTAAAAATTCTTTTTTCATCACAATATCTTTTAAAAATCTTGAATAATTTAAATGTTCTTTACTATTTAGATTTTTAGTGTGAAATGTAAAGTTAAAAAGCGTTTCGCCTTCCACCTTAAATCTAAATTCAAAATTAACTTTTGCATGACCTTGTTCATCATTTGTGACGATATATGTTCCATCATCTAAAATTTCTTTTGTTCTCAATAATACATATTCAAAATATGTTTTACCGCCAACTTTAATAGAACACGGAAAAGCTGGTGGAAATTCTTTATGTTTTAGCACTAAGTTTTCGCCTATCATTCTTTCCGCTTCAGATTGGCACGGATCTTCGATAGAACCTAATAATTTTCTAGCATCCTTAACCTGTATGATCATATCTAATTGATGTCTATATGAAAAATCTAGTGGATCAAAACCATTAAAATAATTTATATATTCCCCAATTTGTAAATCTGCTTTTATATTCATTATTGGCGGATATTTTTGAATCGAGTTTTCCTGTAAAGGTACACTCATCAATTTTCCTTGATTCAAAGAATATCCATATTCCGGATATAATTTATGTTGTGTTGATATGATATTGAACAAATTATTAATTTTTGTTTCAACTAAATTTAACTGATTATTATTTACTAATCGAACAAAATTATCCGATGAATACTCAGCCAATTCTTTTTGCGAAGACAAAATTAATTCATTTGATTCATCTATTTTATCTGTAAGATTCTCTACAACATCATCCACAATTTCAGAACACAAAAAATATTCTTTAATTGTTAGTTGTTTTTTGTAGAAATCTCTAATGATATCAATACAATTAGCGACCAGTTTTGTTACTTTAGCCTTTGATTCTTTCGTATTTGCTTGAGAAAATTGCAAACCTTTATTGATAATTGTATTACGTGCTTTTTCTCTTTCTTTTCTCGATTTTGAAAATACTCTTATCTTCATATCTTCAATCAAATTATTTGAAACATAGTCAAGTAATCCTTCAAAATCAAATTCTTCGTCAATTGAACATAAATCAAAATATTTCTTTTTGGAAAGAATATAATCTTCAAGATCTTTTTTCAATTTGTGTTCATCAATTTTTTCGTTTGTTTTGCTTTTCGCTACACCAACACCAATATTTAATAATTCCTCTAACAAATAATCTGCAATCATTGTTTCTCCTTTCTATAAAACTTTCTTTCACTATCTTAGTCTTTGAATATATTGATATACATCCCCGTTCCAATTCTTTAATTCACTCGGATTTGTATAATACAAACTCAATGCTTCACAAAAGAATTCATTCGCATTGTGTATACCCAAATCATAATATCCAATCTTATTTTTTTCATAGAGTTGTTTAAACTCTTTAGTCGATGAATACTTATATTTCAAATCTATAATATGACCTATTTCATGAATCATGACACTCTTATAATCCTTAATAGATTTAGTACGACTATCCACTAGTAGAGTAATACTATCCTTTGTATAACTACCATCCACTATTTCTTGTTCACTATATTCAAAATGATCTGGATCACACAATACTACAGATTTACACTCACTTTTTAATGAATCTGGCAATGCATTATATTCAGAAATAATTTCATCCTGAATCTTTTTATCGATTGTTCCATTTGTAGTAACAACCTGTTGACTGCATCCACATAATAAGCAGAATAAGAATACAAAACTTTTATTCAATAAGTTCACAAATGATTCCTTTGTCTAATATGAATCTAACTTTACCACTCGCTTCTTCACTTATCTTATCATACAGTCTTCCTGCACTATAGCTTTCTCCTAGTACTGTATAAGGACTATTGGCTACATAACCAATCTTTCCTAGTCCTGCAAGATTTACACTAATGGCTTCTTTATCATATTCATTGTCTTTTTCTTTCTTTAAATAAACGATTATTTCTTTTTCTAGAAATGAATCTCCATAATAATGATGTAATCCGGTAACTGTAAAATAAATGTTTGACATGAGTATGTCCTCCTTTTTAATTTTAAGTTACAACATTAATTGACATTATGAGTGTCTAAATAGTAAGTAAATCAAATTATTTTTTGAATAGATCATTGGACTATTTGGAAAATAAAGAATCATTCGATAAATGTAATACACTATCATGAGTGTACACCATAGAATTAATATCATTTTTCTTTTCTCAGGTTTTAACAGGCATAGAACGCCACAAATGATTGTTGGTATTAATAGAGCATGGTAATACAAAGATAATTGAATATTTCCTTTCAAAAGATAATACAGGCTTGTTTTCATGTTGCATCCGGGACATGGCAATCCTGTTATGAATTGAAAAGGGCATTTATAGAATAATAAAAGAAGGAATAGTATGAGAACTATTCCTAAATATTTAGTCTTTTGCGAAACCATTAATATGACTCTGAAGGATGCAATAGGATACTAAAGATAATTGAAGTATAGATAATACCATTAATACAATACTATCGTCACTTGGATGATGTCCATTACTTCTTGTAAGACTTGATACCATTTTACCAGCCTTCCATAAGTAGTATAATAAGTAGATTCCACATGTCACAATACTTAATACAACAACAAGTCCTGGTTCAGCACCTTTTTCTTGGTTTTGACTTTCACATAAATCATTTAAGTCATGTGCGATTGTATATAGCCAATAAATGCTATAAATTCCACAAGTAACTAGACTTAATACTACACATAGTCCAATACTCTTTTCTTTTACAACTCCAGTAGTAAATGAAAAACTTGGTTCTACATGCACTGTTTTATTACCTGCAAGCACGGTATTTTTTAATCTTTGCCAATCTTGCATGCCTGTTTTCCATACAAAACTATTTCCAGTTAATACACCACTATCAATAAATCCTTTCATGTCTGATTCACTAAAAGGACCTTTAGAATCATTATTCTCTACATAATACCAATCATTCGAAGATGATGTAGAAATAAATTCATTCAATTCTGTACTCTCTAGTCTTTCCCAGTCTTTCATACTTGCCTTCCATACTAGAGTACTACCATTGATTTCACCAGAAGTAATCTTAGCCTTCATCTCTTCTATACTGAATGATCCTTTAGAGTCATTGTTCGATACATAGTACCATTCTTTGACTGGTGTAGTTGATTCATTCTCATTTACTGATTCTTCTTTATTTGTTTCAACTTCAGATTCATTAACTTCTTCTTCAATCTTATCCACGACTGCAACAGGTACAACAATATCTTCATCGACTTCTACCTTTGTTCCACAGTTTGAACAAAACTTAGAATCATCACTTATTTCGTGCCCACAATTTTTACAAAACATATTCAATCTTCCTCTCAATTGATTCAATTATAAAATGAATACCTTCTTAACTCAACTACTTAAGAAAATCTTAAGAAAAAAAGTGATACCACAAAAAGCATCACTTTAGTTCAATTTATTGATAATCCGATTCTTCGTAAGTATCCTCTTGAGAGTATTGATCATCTGGATTGTAGTATTCTGTATCATCATAACTTTGATCATAATCATAGTTATAATCTTCTTCGTCTTCACTAGAATCATTACCAGATGAATTAAGAATTCCCATGTTCTGTAATTCTTCTGTATTACCTACCGAATTATCTTCACTAGCTGTCTGCGAATAACCTGATGGATCTTCTACTGTAGTAGAACTTTTTCCGTTTAATACTGCCTTGATTTTCTTTCTAGCAACCTCGTTCATAATGTCATTTTGTTGAACAACTGAAGCATAAGATTGAGATTGATAGCAGAATTGATAATCAGGCTCTGCAACAATCGCATATGATTCAATCTTCCAATCCGGCATATTATTTAATTCATACTTAACAAAATTACTGATTTCATCACCAGACAAGTTTGTATCAAATGCCACTGCTAAAGCATCCATAAACTTACCGTAGTTAGTAATCATCTTAGGTGAAACTATACGTTTGAAAATAGCTTTAAATACTTTTTGCTGGTTACGCACACGCTGGTTATCTCCATCCAAATAGGCATGTCTTTCACGTGCAAAAGCTAAGGCTGTCTCACCATCCACATGATGTTTACCAACGCTTAAACCAGGCTGACTATTTACATAGAAAATATCTACTTCTTCACCCTTTTTAATATCCAAATCAATTCCATCTAAAGCATCTACTAAGTTAACAACACTTGAAAAGTTGATTCGAACATTATAATTAATTTTAATACCCAAAGCCTTTTCGATAGATTTTTCCGTACTCTTAATACCCATTAAACCAGAATGCGTTAATTTATCATAACTACCCTCTGGACAAGCTAATTCAGGATCATCTTCCGGACAAACAAGTTCAACATAATAATCACGAGGAATACTTGTCATCAAAATGGTTCCAGTTTTAGGATTTACAGTAAGTAATAAGTTGGCATCACTTCTCGTATTTGAATCTTGTAAAGTACCATATGAATCATTACCACTGACTAAGACTGTAAATGCATCCTTTGAAATATCATTAACAGGATCACTTGGATTATCATTCTTTTCTACCTTTGTATAATGCACATTTTGATGAACTACTCGAGAATCCGTTTGAAAATTAAAATATCCATCAGCTTCATGAAGAATATCACGATACTTTTCATTTAAACAAATCGCATCAATTTTATTATCATATAAAGCAGCCATCATATCCAATAAAGCATCATAATCTTTTGTCTTATATTTGATGTTGTCAGAATCCAAATCCTTCAACATACGCTTTGTAGCTACTTTATCCATATCTAAAATAGTACCAATTGTCTTACCCTTTAAATCTTTTTCTTTTTTAATTGAAGAACTTTTTAATACAACAATTGACGTCATTGTTGCCTTACTATCCGCAAGACTTGTAACTACATCAAACGTATTATCTGTTTTATAAATGAAATAGTTACCATAAGCTAGACCCATACACATGCAAAGTGCAACGAACCCTGCTAATATTCTTGGCAAAAACTTTTTAGCTTTAAAGTGTAATATTAATAAAATAATCAAGCATAAAATAACCATTACCAATGAAACTAATACTATTAATTTTGCAGGTAATAAATTTAATTTTATGATTTGAAAAATCAATAATGCCAAACAAACAATCATAAATATTGTCATAAACTTGCTGATTGGTCGTTTATTTTTCTTCATTTTTCTTTTACCATTACCATTCACATTCTGTGAAAGTTTAACATCCTTTTTAGGCATAATAATAATCTCCTATAAACTCTTATATAGCTCACAATTTCATATTATATAATAAATCCCTTACAATTGGCAAATCTGCATATAAAATGGTGGTTGTTATAACCACCAAAATCACTACATAAATCTTTCACAACGAAACGCAAAACCTTTAAATCCACTCTGTTTAGCCTGATATAGATTTTTCTCATAACTCAACAGATTAGCCTTATACTTATATTCCAATGACTTAGAAGAATAATTGTTTAATACATCAAAGAATAATAAGAATAGACCTGCTAATACCAATACACATGCTGAAAGAATTAACCAAATTACTGGTAAAATTAAATATATAACATTCAATATAACAACACCAATAAGACAACAAAAACAACCTATAATAATGCCAATATGACATCTATGATACTTCTTACTTAGTTCTTCATAGTGACGAATATTAGTATTTATTCTATTTTGTATGTAATCAGAAGTTTCCATTATAACAACACCTCACAATTAGATTATATACCTATAAATCAAAAAAGAGTAAGGATTTGTTCCTTACTCTACATCATCCGCTGATTTTCCTTCCATAACAGCATTAATTTTATTTGAAGCTTTTGTGACAGTACTTTGATCTGGAACCATTACATAAGCAGCATTTCCAAGTTCTGCACACATTTGTGTGTCTCCAGTACCATCAACCATAGATTGTTCAATTTTCCATTTAGGATTCTTGTTCAATTGATATTTAATTAAACTTGTAATTTCATCATTTGACATTGTTGTTGAGAAAGTATTGGCCATACTATCCATAATAGAAGCATAGTTAGTTACAATTGCAGGGCTTGTTACTTTATTTACAATTCCCATAAGAACTTGTTGTTGGTTCTTCGTACGCTGACGATCCCCTTCGCTATATGCATAACGCTCACGAGCATACCCTAATGCTTGTTCACCATTTAAGTGGTTCACACCTGCATGTACACTTAATCCTGGAGCATGTAAGAAATTACTGCATTCATAGCCAGGTTCAACATTAACGTCAACACCACCAACGGCATCAACAATATCAGTCACTGTATCAAAACCTACTTTGAATGTATAATTAATTTCAATACCCAATAGTTTTTCTACAGTACGCTTAGTCGTATTCGTACCATGAATACCTGTATGCGTAATTTTATCTAAAGCACCCTGTTGACATCCATCACCTGCATCACAAGCTGTTTCAACATAGAAATCACGAGGAATTGAAGTTAATAAGATAGTACCAGTTTTAGGATTCACGGTAGCTACCATGATTACATCACTACGACCATTTTCATCAAATCCACCACGAGTATCCGATCCAGAAATTAATACATTAAATGGTGTAGTAGTAATGTTACTTACTGCATTAGCTTTATCTGTATTCTCTACTTCATAGCTTGTTTGATAAACAACACGAGTGTTCTTATCAAATTCAGCATACTCTTCTATATCCGTAATCTGATCACGACTTGATTCATTGATAATAATTGAATCTACATCTCCTTTATAGAAGGCAGCTAACATATCCGTCATACTTTCATATGGTGTTTGGTTCATTTCAATACCAGATTTACTTAAATCCTTTAATACTTTTTTTGATCCCACTGTTCCAATATTTTGTAGTACACCGATACTATGTCCAGCTAAATCATTCTTCTTTTTCAAATCACTGGATTTCTTAACAACTACACTTACAGTTGTTTTTGCATTGGAAGATACAGTTGTCATATTCGATAATAAATTACCAGTTTTTGATATATAGTATCCACCCATGCATGATCCTAATGCAATAGCTATTGTAAAGATAATACAAATAATTTTAGACACAGCACCCTTTGTGGCAAAGCACAATAATAAGATGAAAATTAAATCTAAAAGCACAAATACAACTGTTACTAAAAATAATAATTTTGTTGGTAAAACATTCAGTTTCACTAAATTAAACAACAAATACATTGTTGCAACAACTAATAAAATAGAAAAGATGACTCCAAATACCTTTCCTACCCTATTTGGTTTCTTTTTATTTTTTCGCATATTAAACTCTCCTTAGACCTATCCATCATACTACAAAAAAAAGGGATAGGCAAACCTATCCCAATTATATTACTTTACATCATCCGCTGATTTTCCAGCTAATACCGCATTAATTTTATCCTTAGCCATCTTAACTGTACTTTGATCTGGAACCATGACACTAGCTGCATCTCCAAGTTCAGCACACATTAATGTATCACCTGTACCATCCACCATATATTGTTCCATCTTCCATTTTGGATTGTTGTTGATTTGATATTTAATTAAATCCGAAATCTCACTACTAGACATTGTAGTTGAGAATGTGTTAGACATTGCATCCATTATAGATGAATAATTCTTAACAATTGAAGGACTTGTAATTTTATCAACAATTCCCATCAAAACTAACTGTTGATTCTTTGTACGCTGACGATCTCCTTCCGTGTATGCATAACGCTCACGTGCAAACGCAAGAGCTTGTTCTCCATTTAAATGATTTACCCCTTCATGAACACTAAATCCAGACAACGCATTAAAGTTATTAACTGCATAACCCGGTGCTACAGTTACATCAACACCACCTAATGCATCTACCAAATCAGTCACTGTATCAAATCCAACTTTAAATGTATAGTTGATTTCAACACCCAACAATTGCTCTACTGTACGTTTTGTAGTGTTTGTACCATGAATACCCGTATGTGTAATTTTGTCTAATGCCCCTTGCATACAACCATCTGCCGCATCACAAGCGGTAGTTACATAAAAGTCACGAGGTACAGAAGTCAATAATATCGTACTTGTCTTAGGATTGATAGTAGCTACCATAATCACATCACTACGACCGTTTTCATCAAATCCACCACGCGTATCCGATCCAGAAATTAATACATTAAATGGTTTTGATGTAATATCAGTAACGGCATTTGCCTTATCTGTATTTTCTACTTTGTAAGAAGTTTGATAAACAACTCTTGTATTATTATCAAAATCTGCATAGCTTTCCATATCTAAGATTTGACTACGACTCGATTCATTGATAATAATTGAATCCACTTCTCCTTTATAGAAAGCTTCTAACATAGCACTTAAACTATCATATTCACTTTGATTCATTACAATACCATCTTTACTTAATTCTGTTAAAGCTTTAGATGATCCTTGAGTACCAATCGTACGCAATATACCAACTGATAAACCATTTAATTGTGATTTATTCTTTATATCACTTGATTGTTTAACTACTACACTTACCGTGTTTTTCGCATGTTTCGTAACATTGGTAATGTTAGTCAATAAGCTTCCTGTTTTAGAAATATAATAACCACCTAGACAAGAACCAAACACTAAAACAAATGTCAATACAATACAAATTATCTTTGAAACAATGCCTTTCGAAAAATAACATAGTAGTAACACAAATATGGCATCCAACAATACAAATATAATGGTAATTAAAAATAATAATTTAGTTGGTAAAACATTAATTTTAATCAATTGATATAAAAGATAAAATGATGCTACAACTAACAGAATAGATAATAAAATACTTAATACTTTTACAAATTTGTTTTGTTCCTTCATATCTATACAGCCCCTCTTCCATAAAGAACTTGCTTAACTGTTTTAAATAATAATGTTACATCCAACCAGAATGACCAGTTGCGATAATAATATTCATCTAAAAGTAAGCGGTGGTCAAAGTCCACATCACTACGACCATGACTTTGCCACATACCTGTAATACCCGGTTTACATGCGACAACATCGTTATAATATTGTCCCATATCTTCTTTTTCACGTGGCAAGTAAGGTCGAGGACCTATCAGAGACATTTGACCAAGTAAAACGTTAATGAATTGTGGAAATTCATCCAAACTCTTTTCACGTAAGAATTTACCTGCACTAGTAATACGAGGATCATTCGCTAATTTTTTGTTTTTCGTATATTCTTCACGAATAGCCGGATCCTTTTCCATTAATTCTTCAAGAATCTTATCTGCACCAAGCACCATAGTTCGATACTTATACATCTTAAATTCTTTACCATCCTTACCAATACGATTTTGTGTAAAGAAAATAGGCCCTTTATCTCCTTCTTTACGATTTTTCACAAATACAAAAACAGTTAATGGAATCAAAATTAAGATTCCGCATAGTCCAGCACAAATATCCATCAAACGTTTTAATATATAAGATCCAATTTGATTTACACCACGAGAATTTGAAATCATTAAAATACCATCAAAGTCTTCAACCTTAGTATCAAACGTTACTAGACCATTCACTTGTGGTAAATACTTAATCACATTTACTTTGTTCTTAAATAATTCAAATAATGAATTCAAATTCTTCTGTTTCAATTCAGGTATCGCAATTAATACCGTATCAATATTATGTGATTTGATAAATGAATCCACATCTTCAATTCCTATTGTTCTATTCTCAGAAACAATTTGTTCCTGATGAATACCATATGATTTACAATTCACAAAACCTTGTACATCTAATAATGAATAACTATTTCCTCTACAAACAAAGGCAAGTTGTGCAGCTGTATGGCCAACACCAACAATTAAAGTATTATGTTTATATTTCTTTCTAAACCATTTATGTGTGTATCTTGAACTAAATCCTGCAAAAACAAACAAAAAGATTGTTAAAAACACAAATCCATATAATTTACGAAAGGTCCAAGAATAAAATGGAAACACCAAAAAACTCGCAAAGAAAAAACCAACATGACTTAATACCAATAATCGTATTTCATCATACATTAGTAATACTTTTCCTTGATAACGCCCAATCAATAACTGCATTAAAAAATAAAGTGCACATAACTTAATAGCTATTTCATCATCAAATCGTGCTATATTCATGGCCTGCAAGAACTGTATTAATATCCAGAAAAATACAAATTCAATAAATATTTTTAATCTTCCTATTTTTGACATATAGAATTCTCCTCACAATTTACATATAAACTATTGTACTAAAAAAAAAAGAAAAGAACAACATCCGTCCTTTTCAGTCAAAAACAGGTACATCTAACCTTGAATAGAAGATAATACAGTGAATGTAGCTGCATCAACTATACAAGTATTTTTGATATCCTGGAATGTAAATGTAACTGTATATTGTTGTGTAGCTTCATCTAAAGTACAACCAATGTCTGTTACATCTTCTTGTCCTAGTCCTGCATTAGCCAAGGCAGAATCTATAGCTGCTTGTTGATTTTGATCAAAAGAAGTTGATTCTTTTTTTTCTTCTTTCTTTGTTTCTGTTTCAGTTTTCGTTTCTTCCTTCTTTTCCTCTACAGGTTCACTAGTGAGTATTCCACGCATTCAGAGCCACACCGTCCAGCACTGAGAGCCACACATTCC
>OGOQ01000362.1_pt1 | contig 48360 bp, 31 predicted proteins | sample 1552691 | NCBI WGS metagenome assembly OGOQ01 (sample SAMEA2580209, study PRJEB22360) | human gut metagenome | biome: human gut; feature: human-associated habitat; material: faeces | place: Denmark | collected 2008/2010
GCACGGTGGTGTGAGAGGACGACTGCTCAAATAATGAGCACTCTCCTACTCGATTATCCCCCGTCTTCCTCCGAAAAACTGTAATATGCGTTACAATTTTAAGTGAATTTAAAAAATTATGAGAAATTTTTCACAAAAAGCAGGATAAATGGGCAATATCAGCGAAATACTAGTCATAACAAATGCCTGATAAAGGGGGATTTATCATGAAAGAGTACACAGGAGATAAGATTAGAAATGTGGCCATTGTGGGTCACGGTGGAGCAGGAACCACGTCCGTTACCGAAGCCCTGCTGTATCGCAGCGGAGCAATCAGCAGAATGTGCAAGGTTGAAGACGGTGCTACCACCACTGACTATGAACCCGAGGAAATCAAGCGTAAGGTCTCCGTTAACGCCACTTTGGCACCTGTTGAATGGCGTGATACCAAGATTAACTTCATCGACACTCCCGGCTTTGCTGACTTCGTTGCCGAGGTCAAAGGAGCTTTTAGAGCAGTAGACAGTGCGTTGATCGTGGTTTGCGCAACCAGCGGTGTACAGGTTGGTACCGAACAATGCTGGAAGCTGGCTGAAGAAGCTGGTTTGCCGCGTATCATTTTTGTCAACAAGATGGATCGTGAGAACGCTGATTTTGATAGCATTTTAGATAACCTGCGTGGTAAGTTCGGTAAGCATGTACTGCCGTTACAGCTGCCTTTGGGCAAGGAGGAAAACTTCCAGGGTATTATAGACCTTTACAAAATGAAGGCCTATCGTGCCAACGGTAATGGCTCCGATGAAATAGAGATTCCGGATGAGTATAAAGAGGCTGCTGCTGCTGCTCACGAGAAGATGGTAGAGGCTGCGGTTGAAGCAGATGACGATTGCATGATGCGTTATTTGGAAGGAGAAGAGATTAGCGACGAGGAAATTATGAAATGTCTGATTAAGGGCATTCGTCAGGCTATCATCTATCCTATGCTTTGCGGCAGTGCCTACAAGAACATTGGTCTTGGTCGATTGATGAACGCTATCATCGACTTTACCTATCCGGCAATTTTGAACGACTATATCGTTATGGATAAAGAAACCGGTGAAGAAGAAGTACGTGACGCCAATGCTCCGATGGCAGCGTTGGTATTTAAAACAACTTCCGACCCCTTTGTTGGCCGTCTAAGTTATTTCCGTGTATTCTCAGGCTCAATTAAAGCAGATAGCGTAGTTTATAATTCCCGCCGTGAAGAAGAAGAGCGTATTGCTAACATCTTCACAATGCGTGGTAAGACCCAGATTCCTATGAAGCAGGTTCCTGCTGGTGATATCGGTGTAGTTGCCAAGCTGCAATATACCTCTACCGGTGACACCCTCTGCGACAAGAATTCTGAGGTTGAATTCCCGCCCATTAACTTCCCGCTGCCGATGTACACCAGAGCAATTTATCCGAAGAAAAAGGGTGATGAGGACAAGATTATGTCCGCTCTGAATCGTCTGATGGATGAAGACCCGACGATTATCGTTACCAAGAACCCTGTTACCAAGGAAACCTTAATCAGCGGTATGGGCGACCAGCACATTGATATAATCATGGAGCGTATGCAGCGTAAATTTGGTGTTGAGGCTATTCTCAAAGCACCGATTATCGAATATCGCGAAACTATTCGTGGCTCTGCCGAGGTAGAAGGCAAGCACAAGAAGCAGTCCGGCGGTCATGGCCAGTATGGTCACGTAGTTATTAAAATGGAACCCCTGCCGCCCGGAGGTGGATTTGAGTTTGTAGATAAGATTTTCGGTGGCGCAGTACCTCGCCAATATATCCCTGCTGTTGAAAAGGGCATGCGTGAAGCTATGGAAAAGGGTATCCTTGCAGGCTATCCGGTTGTAGATATGCGTATCACCCTGCTTGATGGTTCGTATCATACTGTCGATTCCTCTGAAATGGCATTTAAAACTGCTTCCAATATCGCCTTCAAGAAGGCCATGGAACAATGCAAGCCGGTGTTGCTTGAGCCTATTTACAGCTTAAACGTAACCTGTGCCGATTCTATGATGGGCGATGTTATCGGCGATTTGAACTCTAAACGCGGTCGCATTCTCGGTATGCAGAGCGTAGAAGACGGCTTGAGCGTAGTTAATGCTCAGGTACCCTATGCAGAGATTTCGGAATATGCCGTAGACCTCCGCGCAATTACCCAAGGCCAGGGAACCTTTGAAATGAAGTTTGACCATTACGAAGATGTTCCGCCTAAGATGGCAGAAAAAATTATCGCTGAACATAAGGAAGCATAATTAAACCTGCGACAACTGAATAAAGCGTTTATGGGACTGCCGACTGACGTGAGTCAGCCGGCAGTTTGTTTTGGGCAGAAAAGCTTTTTGGGTAAATTCAGGATAGTTCAGTTTGATTTCAGTATGCTTTGCGACAATAATACTGCAGTCGTTGGTATTGACTAAGCGGAATAAATATGCTAAAATCTACAGTTGAGTACGAAAGATGATTGCGGCTGGCTTTAAGCCAGATGAGGAAAGTCCGAGCTCCACAGGGCAGGATGCCGGATAACGTCCGGCGAGGGTGACCTCAGGGATAGTGCCACAGAAATGTGTACCGCCTGCATTTGCAGGTAAGGGTGGAACGGTGCGGTAAGAGCGCACCAGCGGTCTGGTAACAGGCCGGCTAGGTAAACCCCATCCGGAGCAAGACCAAATAGGGGAGGGATGAAGCTGCCCGCTGAGCCTTCCGGGTTGTGTCGCTTGAGCTTGCAGGTAACTGTAAGACTAGATAAATGATCATCACCGCTTCGCGGAACAGAACTCGGCTTATTGAGTACTCATACCTTGCAAAACGGCTGCCTGATGGCAGCCTTTTTTGTCTGATTTTATTTGAGCAGATTTTTTTGGCAGAAGAATAAGTGGTGTAATATAATGAAGAAAAAAGTTTCTTTAGTAGTGCCGGTATTTAATGAAGAAGATAACCTGCACGAATTTCACAAGCATGTGACCGGTGTTATGCAGCAGGAAGCCTATGATTACAATATTATTTTTGTTGACGACGGTTCGCGTGACACCAGTGCGCTGATTCTGGCGGAGCTGGCGGCGCAGGACGAGCATGTGGAGGCCTATCTTTTGAGCCGCAACTACGGTCACCAGATGGCGCTTACCTGTGGCCTTGATCATGCCGACGGTGATGCGGTTATTACGATGGATGGCGATTTGCAGCATCCGCCTGAGCTGATTCCCGAGCTGCTGCGCCTTTGGGAGGCAGGCAACGAGATTGTGCAGACTAAGCGCATGGCTACGGAGGATGCAGGCTTTTTCAAGAACCTGACATCTGCAGCCTACTATAAGATTATCAACACATTATCTAAAGTAGAAATTACTCCCGGTGGCAGCGACTTTCGTCTGATGGACAGAATTGCAGTTGATGCCTTCAAGCTGTATCGCGAGCGTGCGCGCTTTATTCGCGGCCTGGTCAATACACTCGGTTTTCATGTTGCTGTGGTGGAATTTGTGGCACCGCCACGCTTTGCGGGCCGGTCAAAATTTAATCTGCGCAAGATGCTGCACTTTGCACTTGACGGTATTACGGCCTTTTCCAACCTGCCTTTGCGTTGGGCTTTTTACATAGGCATTGTTTTCGGTATGTGCAGTATTCTGCTTTTGGGCCATGTTTTTTATGTGAAATTTGTGACCAACGATGCCGTTCCGGGGTGGGCAACTACTACTGTCAGTGTTTTGTTTCTTGGAGGAATTCAGCTTGTAGGGATAGGTATCCTCGGCGAATATATTGGGCGTATCTTTGAAGAAATCAAGCATAGACCACTATATTTAGTGGCGCGCCACCTGCAAAAATATAACAAAATAAACGAAAATAAAGCTAAATAAGCGCATTAATATTATAACAAATTAGGATTTTACAGAAACGATATTTTGTGGTATAATAGGTATGTCTTAGAAAAGAAGAAAGGATGTAGGTGCCAGTGGTCAAACGCAAAGTATTAGTTTTCTGTATGACAGTTTTGTTTAGTTTAAGCTGTGCTGTAACAGCTTTAGCTTCCTTCCAACGCGGAGACGATGGGCAGGAAGTAGTGGCAATTCAAAAGAGATTGGTAGAATTAAGTTATTCTATTAATAATATAGATGGTGATTTCGGTCCTGAAACTGAAAGAGCTGTTAAAAACTTCCAAGCTGATAAAGGATTAGAGGTTGATGGTATTGTAGGGTCAGCTACCTATAGAGCGCTGATGAACAGGGAGATGCCTCCTAACCGTAGCAATTCCGTTGTACGCAACGTACTGCGTTCTGCTTACAGTGTCATCGGTACTCCATATGTATTTGGCGGAACTACTCCTTATGGTTTCGACTGCTCCGGCTTTACTCAATATGCATTTGCCAGAGCAGGTGTATATCTGCCGCGTATGGCTGACAGCCAGTTCTACTCCGGCCGTCAGATTTCCATGAGCCAGCTTCGTCCCGGCGATTTGATTTTCTTTTCCACATATGAACCGGGTGCTTCTCATGTTGGTATTTATGTTGGCGACGGCAACTTCATTCATGCAGGCACCAGCACCGGCGTAACTGTTTCTTCCGCATTCACCGGCTATTGGGGCGCACGTTATTACGGCGCTTGCCGTGTTCTCTAAGAGTTTCAAGCAGATAGGCTTCGGCTTATCTGCTTTTTCTTATGCAAAGTATTGGAAATTTTATTTATTTATGATATAATAAAACAGGTTATTGGTGTGGGTGATTCATTCTTAATTGACAAGATGGTTAACTCCTGACGGTCCCGCCGCTGTGAAGGCCTTGTGTCTAAGTCAGCAGTCAGCCTATGCTTTATTCTGAATCCACGGGTGATGGAGGCAGTTGGGTTTGCTAATTGCATGGAATAATTGTCATTAGTTAATTCTGTCTTTATGGCTTTTGTCGGATTCGGCAGAAGTCTTTTTTTATTATTGATAATCCCTACCATATGGGAAAATTAATTGTGAAGGAGCTGCACTTTGGAAGAATATCAGTTTTCGCAAGGAAAGGTTTTGCGTTGTGGTTATACTACCGGCAGCTGTGCAACGGCCGCATCCAAGGCAGCAGCTACAATGTTGCTGACGGGCGAGCGTGTTGAAACTGTGCGCATTGACACTCCCAAGGGAATTGTGCTTGACCTTGAGCCACTGGATGTAGAAATGACACCGGAGTACGTCAGCTGCGCAATCCGCAAGGATTCCGGTGACGATCCTGATGATACTAACGGCGTGTTGGTTTATGCCAGAGCCGAAAGGACTGACGGCAGCGGTATTGAGCTGGAAGGCGGCGTAGGCGTCGGCAGGGTGACTAAGCCAGGTTTGGCGTGTGCTGTAGGCGGACCGGCGATTAATCCAACTCCGCGCAGAATGATTACGCAGGAGGTTGGCAAGGCTATGGATGCTGCTGGTTATAACGGTGGCATGAAGCTGACGATTTCTATTCCCGCAGGTGTAGAAATTGCCAAGAAAACCTTCAACCCCCGCCTTGGTATTATCGGCGGTCTGTCGGTTTTAGGAACTAGTGGCATTGTTGAGCCGATGAGTGAAAAGGCGCTGATTGAAACGATGTATGTGGAAATCAGAGCACAGAAGGCTCGCGGCAATAAAAATCTGTTGGTGTTCTTTGGCAACTACGGTGAGGATTTTACCCGCGATGAAATGAAGCTTGACCTTGACGGTCATGTTACCTGCAGTAACTTTGTGGGTGAGCTTTTGGATTATGCTGTTTACTGCGGCTTTGAAACCTTGCTGCTTATCGGCCATTCCGGTAAGCTGGTGAAGGTGGCGCAGGGCGTAATGAATACACATTCCAAGTATGCGGACTGTCGCACGGAGCTGTTTGCTCTGGAGGCGATGTTCCACGGAGCTTCGGTGGAGGTAGGACGTGAAATTTACGGTTGCCTTACTACCGATGAGGTGACCAAGGTTCTGAAACGGGAGCAAATCTTTGAGCCTGTGATGGACAAGGTTACGGAAAAAATTGATTTTTACATGCAGCATAGAGTGCATGGCAAAATAAAAACGGCTGCTTTGATGTTTTCCAATGTTTATGGCATTTTGGGCAAGACCAAGTACGCAGACGAATTAATCCAGCTACATAAGCAAAAAGGAGTATGAGAGAATGAGAGGCAAACTTTATAGTGTTGGTATCGGTCCCGGAGACCCGGAATTAATGACCCTGAAGGCTGTACGCCTGTTGAAGGAATGTGACGTTGTTGCATTGCCTAAGGGAGATACCGACGTAATGACGGCTAAGGAAATCGTTAATCACGTAGTAGATCTTGATGCAAAACCCCAGCTTATTATTTATATGCCTATGACTAAGGACATGGCAGCAATGGACAAGGCACACCGCGAGGGTGCCGATGCTATTGAAAAGCTGCTTGATGAAGGCAAAAACGTTGTATTCATCACTCTTGGCTGTCCTACCGTATATGCAACCTGCATTTACGTTCATAAGCTGGTGCTGAAGGATGGCTATGATGCAGAGCTGGTTGCAGGCGTAACCTCTATCTGCGCTGTTGCAGCTAAGCTGAATACTTCCCTGTGCGAAAGAGCGGAACCGCTGATTGTTCTGCCCGGCAGCTATAAACAGTCCGCAGCATTCCTTGACGGCCCCGGCAACAAGGTGCTGATGAAATCCGCAAGCGAAATCGGCCGTGTAGTTGACGAGCTGCGCGAGCGTAAGCTCATTAAAAATTCCGGTATGGTTGAAAGATGCGGCCTGCCGGGCGAAAAAATCTATCGTAACCTTGAAGAAGTAGATCCTAAGAGCAGCTATTTCTCTGTAATATTGGTTAAAGAAAAGGAGTTTGATGAATAATGATCTATTTTATTGGTGCTGGTCCCGGTGCAGCTGATTTAATTACTGTAAAAGGTAAAGAGCTTTTGGAAAAGGCTGACCTGGTTATTTACGCAGGCTCCCTTGTTAACCCGGAACTGCTGAAATACTGCAAACCGGAATGTACTATTATGAACAGTGCAACCATGACCTTGGAAGAGGTTATCGCTGCTATGGTTCCCGCAGCTCAGGCCGGCCAATTGGTTGTACGTCTGCACACCGGCGACCCCAGCGTTTACGGTGCACATCGCGAGCAGATTGACCTGCTGCGCAGCTACAACCTTGACTACGAGGTTGTTCCGGGCGTAAGCTCTTTCTGCGCTGCTGCTGCTTGCCTGAAGGCTGAATACACTCTGCCGAACGTAAGCCAATCTGTTATTATCACCCGTATGGAAGGCCGTACTCCGGTTCCGAGCCATCAGAAAATTGCCGACTATGCTGCCCACAAGGCAACCATGGTTATCTTCCTGAGCAGCGGTATGCTGGAAAAACTGCAGACCGAGCTCGTAAGAGGCGGTTACAGAAATGATACTCCGGCTGCTATTGTTTACAAAGCATCCTGGCCGGATGAAAAGGTTATCCGCTGCACCGTTGGTACCCTGGCAGAAAACGCTGCTAAATACGGCATCAACAAAACTGCGCTGATTACCGTCGGCGGCTTCCTGGGCAACGCTTACGACCGCAGCGAGCTGTATAACCCGACTTTCGCTCACGGTTTCCGTGAAGCAGACCCGACTAAACTGGACGTTAAGCCCGAGGTTAAATAAGCTATGCGCGCGGCTATATTTTCCTTTTCGGCGCGTGGCGCGGAGCTGAGCAAAAAGGTTGCCGAATATCTGCACAGCATCGGTTATGAAACGGAGCTGCAGACTGTAGCGAAGTATGCGGAGCAGACGGGCATTGCCCCGATGCTGCCGGACCATAACGGTGCCTGCGCAGCTGTTTTCAACAAATGTCAGGCGTTGGTATACGTCGGCGCTGTGGGTATTGCAGTGCGTACTATCGCACCCTTTATCAAAAGCAAGCTGACGGACCCTGCTGTTATTTCGGTAGACGAGCGCGGCAGCTTTGTTATTCCTCTGCTTGCAGGTCACATCGGGGGAGCCAATGAGTTTTCGCGTTGTCTGGCGGCAGCACTGGGTGCAACTGCCTGCGTGACTACGGCGACGGATGTCAACGGCCTTTTCGCTGTTGACGAATGGGCGGCCCGCAACCGCATGGTGCTGTGCTCTTTGGCAGCAGCCAAGGATTTTGCTGCAGCACTGGTGGGGGATGAAAAGGTAGGTCTGTATTATGATAAGGAATTTCAGCTTACAGGTTCGCTGCCCAAGCTGGTAGTTGAGGACAGCAGTTTGCCTGTCGGCATGGCTGTTACACTGCAAAAGCATTTGCAGCCGTTTGCTACTACGGTGCGCCTGCTTCCTAAGATTGTGCATCTGGGAATCGGCTGCCGTCGCAATACGCCTTTGGAAAATATTGAAGCTCTGGTACTGCCGGAGCTGGAAAAGCTGCAGCTGGACAAGCGTTCCGTTGTGGCAATCGCAAGCGTAGATTTGAAAAAAGACGAGCAGGGTTTACTGGCATTTGCCAAAAAATATAACTTTGCTGCTAATTTCTATTCAGCCGATGAATTGAACAGCGTAGCAGGCGATTTCACGCCGTCGGCCTTTGTGCAGAGCGTAGTTGGTGTAAGCAACGTATGCGAGCGCAGTGCTGTAAAAGACAGCAAGGGTGGCAGGCTGCTGCTGCGCAAGACAAGTCTGAATGGTGTAACTCTGGCTGTTGCAGCCGAAAACCTGGTCCTGGATTTTGCCAGAACTGGATTGAAGACTGATTAAGGAGACGAGATAATGGGTAAATTATTTATTGTGGGCCTTGGCCCCGGCGGCGTAGAGCAAATGACCAAAAGAGCTTACGACGCACTGAAGTCCTGCGATGTTATTGCAGGCTACAATGTATACGTTAACCTGATTAAGGAAGATTTCAAGGAGAAGGAATTCCTCTCCAACGGCATGCGTAAAGAGGTTGACCGCTGCAAGCTGGCTCTGGATGAAGCTCTGAAGGGCAAAACCGTTGCTATGATTTCCAGCGGCGACGCAGGCGTTTATGGCATGGCCGGCATTATGTGTCAGGTTGCCAAGGATCATCCCGAAATTGAGATTGAGGTTGTTCCCGGCATTACCGCAGCATGCTCCGGCGCTGCTGTATTGGGTGCACCGCTGATCAGTGACTTCTGCCTGATTTCCCTCAGCGATTTGCTGACTCCGTGGGAAAAAATCGAGAAGCGTCTTGACTGCGCTTCCAAAGGTGATTTCTGCATCTGCCTGTATAACCCCTCCAGCCACAAGCGTCATGATTACCTGCAAAAGGCTTGCGATATCATGCTGAAAAATCAGCCGGGTACTATTCCTGCAGGTATTGTACGCAACATCGGCCGCGATGGTCAGGACTTTGAACTGACTACTCTGGCAGAGCTGCGCGATAAACAGGTAGATATGTTCTCTACCGTTATTATCGGCAATACCCAGACCGAAGTAATCAATGGCCGTATGGTAACCCCGCGTGGTTACAAGCTGGCATGAAACCGGTAATCTGGCTTATCGGCGGTACCAGTGAGGGACGCCGCCTGATTAAGGAGCTGGCTAAGCTGCCGGTGGAGCTGTATGTTTCTGTTGCTACGGATTACGGTGCGTCCTTAATTGAGCCGCAGCCCGGAATGACCGTCATGGCAGAGCGTATGGATCTTGCAGCTATGCGTGCCTTTATTCGGGAGCATCGTCCTGCCTGCGTTATCGACGCTACGCATCCTTATGCTACCGTTGTTACGGCAACGGTGCAGGAGGCCTGCAGCACTGAGCAGGTTGAATACCTGCGCCTGGTGCGTCCGTCGGGCGAGGGCGGCGATTACATTACCGTTCACGATTTTGCGGAAGCAGTTGAGCTTCTGAATCATCTGGACGGCGGCATCTTCCTGACTACCGGAAGCAAGAATCTGCCGGACTTTACCGCTGTGCATGATTACGCCGAGCGTATCGTTCTGCGTATCCTGCCCTTGGAAAGCAGCCTGCAGATTGCCCTGAAGCTTGGTTATAAGCCTGCGCATATTATCTGTATGCAGGGACCGTTCAGCAAGGAGCTGAATGTTGCTATGCTGAAAAAGTATGGCAGCAAGTTTATGGTGACCAAGGATTCCGGTGCTGTCGGCGGCTTTGATGAAAAGGTGGAGGCAGCGGCTGCTGCCGGCGCCAAGCTGATAGTCATAGGCCGTGCACATGAGGAAACCGGTGCCGGCTATAGTGAGATTGTTGATTACCTAAAGCAGCATTTTGCTGCCGGTAATTGATATAAATAAAAAGGAGGCTTGCTTCCTATGTCGCAAAAATTGCGCGTAAACATCGTCGGTATCGGCCCCGGTAACCCCGATTTGCTGACCGGCGAAGCACGTCAGGCTATTGCCTCAAGTAATATCTTGATTGGCGACAAACGCATGCTGGCTGCTTTTGCAGACAGCAGCAAAACTGTATATGATACAATCAAAACTGCTGCTATTGCTGAGATTGCAGCGCAGGCACAGCCTGATAAGGATGTGCTGGCGGTGCTGGTTTCCGGTGATGTAGGCTTTTTCAGCCTCGCCAAAACCATCAGCGGTAAGCTGCCGGATTGTGAATGTGTTCGCTACTGTGGCATCAGCAGCCTGGTGTATTTTTCCTCCAAGCTGCAGCTGTCCTGGGATGACGCCAAAATCGTCAGCATGCACGGACGCACGCAAAACCTGGTAGCGGCAGTTGCCCGTAACAAAAAAGTATTTTCCTTGACCGGCGGAGAAAATTCTCCGCAAAAGCTGTGCGCACAGCTGTGCGAGCATGGTCTTGGCCAGGTTCAGGTCTATGTAGGTGAAAACCTTTCGTATCCTGAAGAAAAAATTACCAGCGGTACGGCGGAAGAAATTAGTGCCTTGGATTTCCCGTCCTTGTCCGTAATGATGATTTTGAACGAGGATGCGCAAAGCTTTACTTCTACCGTACACGGCCTTGCCGATGACCTGTTCCAGCGCAGCAAGGTGCCCATGACCAAACAGGAGGTACGCAGCGTATCTATGTCCAAGCTGCAGCCGAAGGCTACGGATTTGATTTATGACATCGGCGCCGGTACAGGCTCCTGCTCCATTGAGCTGGCTCTGCTTGCCAGCCGTGGTAAGGTTTGGGCCTTTGAGCGCAACCCTGTTGCTGTTGAGCTCCTCGGAAAGAACAAGGCCTTGTTTGGCGTTGACAATCTGGAGATTATTGCCGGTGAGGCTTTGGAGAACATCAAAGCCATGCCTGCTCCCGATTGTGTTTTCGTAGGCGGTAGCGGCGGCGATTTGTGTGAAATGCTGGATGTAATTTATGCCAAGAACAGTGACTGCCGTGTTGTAATCAATGCCATTACGGTAGAAACTCTGGCAGAGGTTGCTGCTTATTACAAGGAGCATCCCGCTTACAGTCTGGAAATCGTCAATGTGTTTGTAGCGCGCAGCAAGCATCTGGGCAGCTACAACCTGATGATGGCACAAAACCCTGTATATGTAATGACTGCATTGAAGAAGGAAGATTAACATGGCTGAAGTAAAAGTTCCACGTTTTATGATCAGTGCTCCCGGTAGCGGCAGCGGCAAGACTACTATTGTCTGCGGTCTGCTGAAGGCACTGATGGAAAAAGGGCTGTCTGTGGCAGCCTTCAAATCAGGACCTGATTATATTGATCCGATGTTTCATTCTCGTGTTATCGGAGCAAAATCCCGCAATCTGGATCTGTTCATGCTGGGGCAGGCTACAACCCGTTATCTGGTGGCAAAAAATGCACGCCGGGCAGATGTAGCTGTATTTGAAGGAGCGATGGGCTTTTACGACGGTATGGGTAAAACCACGGAAGCCAGTGCTTACGAGCTGGCCTGCACCTGCGATGTTCCGGTAGTATTGGTAGTCAACGGCAAGGGAGCCGCCTTATCCATTGCTGCGACCATCAAGGGCTTTAAGGAATTCCGCAGCGACAGCCACATTGTCGGTGCTATCTTAAACAATGTTAATCCGATGAGCTATCTGTTCTATAAGGATGTAATTGAACGCGAAACCGGTGTGAAGCTGTTAGGCTACTTCCCGGTGATGCAGGGCTGTAACTTTGAAAGCCGTCATTTAGGCCTGGTTACAGCCGAAGAAATAGGAGATTTGCAGCAGATAGTTGCCAAGCTGGCAGCTCAGGCAGCCAAATCAGTCGATTTGGACGGCCTGCTGCAGGTAGCGGCCCAGGCCGCACCGCTTGCGTATGATGAGGTAAGCCTTGAACCCGTCGGACGTATGCGTGTGGCTGTCGCTATGGACAAAGCCTTCTGTTTCTATTATCAGGACGCACTTGACCTCTTAGCTGAGCTGGGTGCGGAGCTCGTACCCTTCAGCCCGATAGCTGATGCGCATCTCCCGGAGAACATCAGCGGCCTTGTATTGGGCGGAGGCTATCCTGAGCTTTACGCACAGCAATTAGCGGATAACAAAACGCTGCTGCAGGAGCTTAAAGCCGCTATCGACGGCGGTATGCCTTGTTTTGCAGAATGCGGCGGCTTCATGTATCTGCTGGAGCATTATCGTGATGGCGACAAGCTGTACAGCTGGGTTGGTGCATTGAAGGGCGAATCGGCCATGACCAAAAAGCTGACGCGCTTCGGTTATGTGCACCTGACGGCGCAGCAGGATAATCTGCTGTGTCCTGCCGGCGGTACAATCAACGGACATGAGTTCCATTACTCCGACAGCACCAACAACGGTGCAAGCTTTATAGCTGCCAAGGCTTCCGGCCGCGGCAGCTGGGAATGCGCGAATACTACGCCGACGCTTTATGCCGGTTATCCGCACATCCACCTGTGGGGCAATCCTGAATTTGCCCGCAGCTTTATCAAACAATGTGCAGCGTATGCTGCTAAATAGCAGTCGACAGACTGCTGAAAAGGGGAGTTTGCTTAGATGATGACCTTAGGCGCAATTGTAGCAGGTTTTATTTTAGATTTGATTTTCGGTGACCCGCATTGGTTGCCTCATCCAATCTGCTTAATTGGCAATTTAATAGGATTTCTGGATAAAAAACTGCGGCGTATGCTTGCTCCCGGCGAGACAGCATTACTGCTCGGCGGTGCCTTGATGGTAATAATCGTTCTGGTTCTTACCTTTGCCGTGCCGTTTGCTGTGCTGACGTTGGCGGAACAGGTTAACCCCTGGCTGCGTTTTGCTCTGGAAACTGTTATGTGCTACCAGATCTTTGCTACAAAATGTCTGCGTGACGAAAGCATGAAGGTATACACCGCCCTGAAGGATAACGATCTTGTGGATGCAAGACTGAAGCTTTCCTGGATCGTTGGGCGTGATACAAAAGAACTTGATGCTGCAGAGGTGACTAAGGGCGCAGTAGAAACCGTTGCGGAAAATACTGCCGACGGCATTATCGCTCCGATGTTCTATATGTTTATCGGCGGCGCTTCTCTGGCCTTTTTGTATAAAGGCATCAATACTATGGATTCCATGGTCGGTTATAAAAATGACACGTATCTTTATTTTGGACGCTGTGCTGCCAAGCTCGATGATTTGGCCAATCTGATTCCCGCGCGTATTACCGGACTGGTAATGATTGTGGCATCTTATTTCCTTAATCTTGATGCCAAGAGAGCGTGGAAGACATTCTTGCGCGACCGCTATCATCATCTCAGTCCTAATTCCGCAATGACGGAATCAGTTACGGCCGGTGCCTTGAACATCCAGCTCGGCGGCGATCATTTTTATTTCGGTAAGCTCGTCCACAAGGAAACCATCGGCGATGACATTCGTCCGGTGTGCCCCGAGGATATAGTTACCACCAACAATTTACTGTATATGACGGCTGTTCTCAGCCTGTTGCTGTTTTCCTTGATTTATCTGGTTAACAGCCTTATTTTGAAATGAAGCAGGTAGAAGATGATGTATAAATACGAACACGGCGGAGATATCTATACGGAAAAGCTGACCAAGGATGGTCGCCCCTTTGTAGATTATTCCGCCAATATCAATCCTCTTGGCCTGCCGCTTGGTATAAAGCAGGCCGTTCAACAGGCTTTAAAGCTTTGTATCAACTATCCTGATCCCTTCTGCCGCGAGCTGGCAGAGGTGACCGCAAGCTATCTGCAGCTGCCGCAGGAGTATATTTTCTTCGGTAACGGTGCGGCCGATGTGCTGTTCCGTCTGGCGCTGGCCTTGAAGCCCGGACGAGCACTTTTATTGGCACCTACCTTTGCCGATTATGAAAAGGCTCTGCGTACGGTAGACTGCAAAATAAACTATTATAATCTGCAGGAGGCGCGTGATTTTGCTGCTGACAATGACATTGTCGATGCGATTACGCCTGATACAGATTTGGTTGTTATCTGTAATCCCAATAATCCTACCGGCCAGCTGACGAGCCGTGAGCTGCTGGTGCAGATTCTCGACAAATGCCGTCTGGTAGGAGCCCATCTTTTGATAGATGAATGCTTTATGGATTTTGTCAGTGAGGAAAAGGCCTTCAGTATGCGTGATTTACTGGCATCCTATCCTGAACTGGTTATTCTTAAGGCCTTCACAAAAACCTTTGCGATGCCGGGTATCCGCTTAGGCTATTGCCTCAGCGGCAGCAGTGAGTTGCACACAGCGCTGCATCAGAGCGGTCAGGACTGGAACGTTTCCATTCTGGCGCAGGAGGCAGGCAAGGCTGCTTTAAAGGAGCACGAATATCTGGCTAAATCCTTTAAGCTGATTGAGCAGGAGCGCAGCTATCTGCGTAACCAGCTTGCAGCTTTGGGTGCCAAGGTATACGGCTCGGAAGCCAACTATATTTTCTTTTATCTGCCGCAGCCGGAAAATCTTCCGGAGCTGTTGCATGAGCGCGGTTATCTGATACGTTCATGCGCCAACTATCACAATCTGCAGGCAGGCTATTACCGTATCGCGGTCAAAACGAGAGTGCAGAACCGCGGTCTAATCAAAGCACTTAAGGAAGCAATGAAAACATGCGCTCTTTACTAGTATTAATTGATGGCTTAGGTGATTCCCCGATTCCTGCATGGCAGGGACAGACTCCCTTTGAGCATGCGGTGCATCCTGCGATGGATGCGCTGGCTGCTTCCGGGACACTTGGGAGCCTCAGCATATGTGAAAATGACATCATTCCCGAAAGCTGCAGCTGTATTCTGCGGCTTCTGGGTGTAGATAAAAAGGATATACCGCACAACCGTGCTTATTTGGAGCTGTTGGCGCACAACCGTGATATTTCTGAATATGAAATGGTGCTGCGCTGCAATCTGGCTGCTGTTGATGCTGACGGCCGTCTTGCTGCCTTCAACGGGCAGGGGCTGACGCCGCTGGAGATGCAGCAGGCTGCCAAGCAGTGTGACGGTATCCTTAAAGATATAGAGTTTATCCATCTATCTGAATATCGTAATCTTTTAGTGATGAACAAGGAGGCCGGCGTGCTGAACTGCGCTGTAGAGCCGCCGCATGAAAGTGTAGGCGGGGATGTAAGCGCTTTGCTGCAGGAGCTGCGCAGTAAGTCCTTGTCCATTAACTATTTTTTGCAGGAGTCGGCAAAACGGCTGCAGCCCTTTGCCCGCGACGGCCTGCAGTACATCCTCTATCCCTGGGGTCCTTCAGCCCGTCAGGGACTGCCTTCCTTCAGTGGTCTGCACGGACTGCGCGGCGGGGCGGTGTGCAAGGCGGAGATTGTCATCGGCATTGCTAAAGCCTTGGGCATGGATGTAATAACACCGCCGAATGCAACCGGCGATGTGGACACTGATATTATGGCGAAGGCCGAAGCAACACTTGCTATGCTGCAGCAGGATGATTTCGTTATTGCACATTTCAACGGCAGTGACGAGGCTGCCCACCGTTATGATTATCAGGGCAAGGCTGATTTTATCAGCAGAATAGATACCCAGTTTTTACAGACCATTGCAGCAAAGTATCATGAACCACTGAAGCTTATCATCTGCGGCGACCACGTTACCAGCTCGGTAACAGGTAAGCACGGTGACGGCTGCACGCCTGTGATTGCAGGCTATCTTAATACCACAGGTCACAGTATCCGGCTGCAAAGCTATCGTGACATACTGGACTTTTTGATGAAAGAGAGTGATTAAAGTGGCAAAAGCACTTATGATAGTAGGTACCATGTCCAATGCAGGCAAGAGCCTGGTAACAGCAGGTTTATGCCGTGTATTCAATCAGGATGGCTACAAGGTAGCACCGTTCAAATCCCAGAACATGGCGCTGAATTCCTTTATCACCGCCGAGGGTGCGGAAATGGGACGTGCGCAGGTTGTGCAGGCTGAAGCAGCCAATATCGAACCAAGCGTACTGATGAATCCTATTCTGCTGAAGCCTACCAGCGACAGCGGTTCCCAGGTTATTGTCAACGGCGAAGCAATCGGTACCATGAAGGCCGACGAATATTATGCAATGAAGCATACCTTGCGCCCGGAGGTACAGAAGGCGTTTGACACGCTTGCTTCCAAATTCGATATCGTCTGCATCGAGGGCGCAGGCAGCCCGGCGGAAATCAACATCAAAAAGGACGATTTTGTCAACATGGGCATGGCTAAAATGGCCAAGGCTCCCGTGCTGCTGGTAGCAGATATTGACCGTGGCGGTGTTTTCGCTTCCATCTACGGCACACTGATGCTGTTGGAGGATGACGAAAGAGAAATGGTTAAGGGTGTTATCATCAACAAGTTCCGCGGTGACGTAGAAATCCTGCGCCCCGGCCTTAAGATGATTGAAGAAAAAACAGGCGTACCTATCGTAGGCGTGCTGCCGATGCTGAAGGTTGATATCGAGGACGAGGACAGCCTCTCCGAGCGTATCAGCGGCCGCAGCGAGGTTAAGCTGATTGATATTGCGGTTGTACGTATTCCGCGTATGTCCAACTATACAGACTTCAACGTATTCGAGCTGATTCCCGGCGTATCCCTGCGCTATGTAACAAGTGTACGCGAGCTGGGCCAGCCGGATATGATTATTATCCCCGGTACCAAAAATACCACCGGCGACCTGAAATGGCTGCGTCAGAGCGGTATGGAGGCTGCTATTTTGAAGCATGCTAACAGCGGTACCGTAGTGTTCGGTGTCTGCGGCGGTTATCAGATGCTTGGCAAGCAGATTTCCGACCCGTACGGCGAGGAGGACGGCACCGGCAAAGCTAACGTTACTCCCGGCATGGGCCTGTTGGACATCGAAACAACCTTTATTGAAAAGAAACGTACCATCCAGATGGCCGGCAAATTCGGTCAGGTACAGGGCATCTTCTCCGCACTGAGCGGTTTGCCTCTCTATGGCTATGAGATTCACTCCGGCGTAACCGAATTCCCTGAGGAGAAGGCACTGACCTCTATCAGCCCGATTCACGAAAACGGTGAAATTATGGCCGAGGGCTCGCAGAACACCGAGGGCAAGCTCAATGTTTACGGTACCTATGTACACGGCGTCTTTGACGGCGATGGCATTGCCGTGAAGATTGTGGAAGCGCTGCTGGCCAAGAAGGGTAAAAAGATGGAGGATATTCAAACCATCAACTTTGCGGAATACAAACGTCAGCAATACGATATTCTTGCCGACAGCATTCGTGAGAACCTGGATATGAAGAAAATTTATGAGATTTTGGAAGCAGGTGTCTAAATGAAAGACGGTGGACTGATTCATATTTACTGTGGCGATGGCAAGGGAAAAACTACCGCTGCTATGGGCTTGTCAATCCGCTGCGCAGGCCATGGCAACCATGTGCTGATTGTGCAGTTCCTCAAAAGCAGACCGACAGGTGAGCTTGCGAGCTTAGCACTTCTGCCCAATATTGAGGTAATGCGCGGCAAGGAAACCAAGAAATTCACCTTCCAGATGAACGATGAGGAAAAGGCAGAGGTTAAGCGCGAGCATATGTTGCTTTTCGACAAGGTTAAGCAAAAATGTGCCAACGAGCATATCGATCTGCTGATTTTCGACGAAATCATCGGTGCCTGCAACACCGGCGTTTTTGACCAGGCTGCTTTAGTAGAGTTTTTGAAGAACAAGCCGCAGGAGCTGGAGGTTGTTATGACAGGCCGTAATCCGGCGCCTGAGCTGGTGGAGCTGGCTGATTATGTATCTGAAGTCTGCATGCGCAAGCACCCCTTCAAAAGAGGTATTCCGGCGCGTGTAGGCATTGAAAAATAAGGCTTCGGCCTTGCAGCATATGTTAAGAAAGGTAGTGTAAAATAATGCATTTACAAAATGTTTTACCCGCTGACATTGAAAAACGTAGTATGGAAATTATCGGCGAGGAGCTGGGCCAGATCCGTATTGACCCCGAGAAGATTGATATCGTTAAGCGTGTTATCCATACCTCCGCTGATTTTGATTATGCCCGCAATATGCTGTTCTCCGACGGCGTAGTAGAGAAGGCGCTGGCTGCACTGAAAAAGGGTGCCACCATTGTTACCGATACCAACATGGCCTGCACCGGCATCAACAAAATGGGCTTGGGCAAGCTGGGCGCAAAGGCTGTCTGCTTCATGGCAGATCCTGACGTGGCTGCACGCGCTAAGGAAGCAGGCTCCACCAGAGCCGCTGCCTGCATGGAAAAGGCCTGCACCATCGAAGGTCCGGTAATTATTGCTGTAGGTAACGCACCGACCGCACTGGTTCGTCTGGACGAGCTGGTTAAGGAAGGCAAAATTAAACCGGAGCTGGTTATCGGCGTTCCTGTAGGCTTTGTAAATGTTGTGGAATCCAAGGAAATCATCATGAAGACCGGTATTCCTTATATCGTTGCCCGCGGCCGCAAGGGTGGCAGCAACGTTGCCGCAGCAATTTGCAATGCGCTTATCTATAAGCTGACACGTAAATAATTGTAAGTAATTAAGAATGATTATAGCTGAAATCGTAGCTAAAGATACAATTTCAGGGCCAAATTTTGACAAAATAGTAAAATCATTTTCAATTACTTGACAAATCAGTTTATATGTTATAGGATAAATTCTGTAACGTATGACTGCTGATTCATTGATGAAACAGTGCTTTTTTAGCACTGTTTTTTCAAGCGTTGCAAAGCTGTTAGAAAATTAGAAAGAATAGCAATATTAGCTTGATTCTTACGGTTTTGTGTGATAAAATAAAATGAAGGTATTTTTAGATTATGGACACTACAGTTAATAACTATCCGGAAAGGTTTTTAACTTATCTGGAGGTTGAAAAAAATTGTTCTCAGCATACGATTGAAAGCTATCAAAAGGATTTGGCTGCCTTTGCGGAGTTTATGCTACGCAGAAACAAGCAGAATTTTTTCTGGCAGCAGACAGGTCCTTTGGATGTGCGTGGCTATCTCGCAGAGCTTAACGAAAAGCAGTATGCGCGCAGGACGATTGCCCGCAGGATATCTGCACTGCGTTCCTTTTTTAAATACCTTGTGCGTGAAGCGGTTATTGAATATAGTCCGCTGACAAAGGTGCGCACGCCAAAGCTGGAAAAAAAGCTGCCGGCTTTTTTGGATGAAATTGAAATCAACGAGCTGTTGGCGATGCCCGATAAAAGTAAGGTATTGGGTGTTCGCGACCAAGCGGTGCTGGAGATGCTTTATGCTACCGGCTGCCGTGTATCCGAGCTGGTAGGGCTTACTCTTGAAAGAGTAGACCTGAGCAACCGGTTTGTGCTTTTGCTCGGCAAGGGTAATAAGGAAAGGGTTGTGCCGGTAGGCCACACCTGCTGTGCTGCATTAAGCACATATTACCATGTACGACAGCAGCTGATGCTTCAATATCAGCAGGAGCATGACTTCATTTTCGTCAATAACCGTGGTGGTAGGCTCACGGACCGCAGTGTAAGGCGTATTTTAGAGAAATATATAAATATGCTGGCTATCCATAAAAATGTCAGCCCGCATACTATACGCCATTCCTTCGCAACGCATCTTTTAGAGCATGGTGCCGATTTGCGTTCGGTACAGGAGCTTTTAGGACATGCGAATTTATCAACAACGCAGATTTACACGCACGTTTCAAATGAACATGTGACGAATGTTTACAAGAAGAATCATCCAAGAGCATAATTTTTTTTAGGAGGGCAAAATCATGAAATTGTTGGAAAAGACCAGAAAGATTAACAAGCTTTTACAAAAAGGAGATAAGGTTGAGTTTAACGCTATTGCAAAGTTGTTGCGTGACGTTATTGAAGCAAACACCTATATTGTCGGCCGTAAAGGCGGCGTAAAGGGTTATGCGCTGATTCACGAGTTTGAATGCGATATTATGCGTGAGCAGGTTCTTGACGATATGCGTTTCCCTGAGGATTATCTGGGCTTTATTATGAGCGTTAAGGAAACGTTGGCCAACATTCCTCATCAGAATCAGAACTGCTCCTTTGTTGCTGATACAAAATGCATTTTTAACGGTAAGATGACTACTGTTGTACCTATTTATGGCAATGGCGAACGCCTTGGTACCCTGATTGTTGCTAAATATGATGCGGAATTCGATGATGATGATTTGCTGCTGGCTGAATATGCTGCTACTGTTTTGGGTGTTGAAATTCTGCATGACCGCGAAGCAGTTGTTTCCGAAGAAATCCGCAAAAAGGCTACCGTACAGGTTGCTTTCTCCACCCTGTCCTATTCTGAGCTGGAAGCTATTGTAAACATTATGGGCGAGCTGAATGGCAACGAAGGCCTGCTGGTTGCTTCGAAGATTGCTGACCGCGTAGGTATTACCCGTTCCGTTATCGTTAACGCACTGCGTAAATTTGAAAGTGCCGGCCTGATTGAAACCAAATCCCTGGGCATGAAGGGCACCTATATCCGCGTACTGAATCCGATGTTATTTGAAGAACTGAAGAAGAGATCCTAAGTTTTTTGATAAATTATATATATAATGAAGCCAGTCTGTTGTAACTGTAGTTGCGGCAGACTGGCTTTTCTTATGGAAGTTAAAGCTCCCCGATACGGTCGTATCGGGGAGCTGTTTTTTAGTGTGCAAGCTTTTGACCAACAACAAAGGCCAGTGAGTTATTGACGAACTGGTTCAGGCTGATGCCCTCACGCTCTGATTCTTCGGCCAGCAGGCGGTGCAATGTTTTGGGTACACGCACTACGAACCTGCCGCTAAAACGGGGCTTCATATTCGGCTCGTTGATGGGCAAACCGCGGTCGAGCATATCAATAATCCATTCACGTTTAGCATCCTGCAGATTTGTATAAGCTTCTTCGACTGTTTCACCATCAGTCATACAACCGGGGAGCAGGGGAATGCAGGCTAGATAGCCGCCGCCTTCATCTTCGGGAATAACGCTTATTTCAGAAGCATAATTTAAAGATAAGTAGTAATTTAAATCTTTTTTCATGTTAAATCACTCTCCTTTCTGAATATCATCAATTAAATTTGCAATAATACGAGCATAGACTTTTTTGATTTTCCCATTATGGACTGGGATGCTCAAAGATTGCCTGTCTGAATAACGAATTTTAAAATGACTGCCACCACCAGTAGGCGGTTTAACTTCAGCTCCTAACTTTTCTAAAAGAGCTTTGGTCTGGTCCCAAGGCAAATCCCTGCCGTTGGCCAGAGCGCGGAGTTTTTTCTCGAGGGATGTCATAATATACCTTCTTTCTTTATGATACTATATATAGTATAAAATATCAACAAAAAAATGGCTGGTACGTACTTCATTACGAAATTCGTAACAGCCATTGAACACGTTCAGTGTTTAATGCTTATAGCATATTTTATTATTTTGTACCACCGAAGAGATACTTTCTTGATTCCAGGAACAGTGCAATTGCCAGGATGAAGAGTACAGAACCTAATGCAGCGGTAATGATATGAGCTGCCATGTTAGCGAAGATGATTTGTGCCAGTGCAACCAAAGTTACACAGAACATAAATGCCATCGGGATGAGAACCATCAGGTTATCACGGCCAACGCTCTTCAGCCATACACCGACAGCCAACAGGGAGAGGGCAGCCAACAGCTGGTTAGCAGCACCGAAGATCGGCCAGATGGTGAGGTAGGAGCCAAGGGACATATAACCGGACAGTACAACGGTAATCAGAGTAGCAACAAACGGGTTGGTGAGAACATTGCCTTGTGCTTCACCGGTTTTCGGATCAACCTTAGTGAACAGCTCCTGGAAAATGAAGCGGCCCAGACGGGTTGCGGTATCCAGAGTAGTCATAGCGAAAGCGGAGATGGTCAGAGCAACGAAGCCTTTAGCTACGCCGAAGGAGAAGCCGAGCTTGGTCATAAAGGTACCAACGCCATCAGCGAATACGTTTACAGGACCACCGTTTTTCAGCAGCTCGGTCAGCTTGTCGCCGCCAACATAGCCTACAGCAACAACTGCAACTACAGCCAGAACGCCTTCAAGCAGCATGGAGCCGTAGCCGATGAGCTTAGCATTGCCTTCGCTATCGAGCTGTTTGGAGGTAGTGCCGGAGGATACCAGGGAGTGGAAGCCACTGATAGCACCACAGGCAACGGTTACGAACAGCATCGGGAACATCGGGTTGGTGCCTTTGCTGGAAGGATCAAAGGTGGTGAATGCCGGCAGCTGCATGGAAGGCTGATAAATTGCGATACCAACCAGAGCGAATGCGATGCAGGCATACAGCAGGAAGGAGTTCAGATAGTCACGCGGCTGCAGCAGAATCCAGACAGGAGCGATGGAAGCAACGAAGATGTAAACCATCAGGATGCAAACCCATACGTTTTTGCTCAGGTGCAGCGGATACATGTTGCCGAGAGCAATTGCAACAACCAGCATGATAACACCGATAACGGTGCCGACGCCGAGGCTCAGACCGCAGCGATATACGGAGAAGCCGAAGATAACAGCCAGCACGATGAACAGCAGGGAAGCTGTTGCAGCCTGCGGGCTTGCTACGAAGGTAGCGGCTACGATGTTAGCGAAAGCAGCGATAACAACCAGCAGAGTTACGTATGCGAAAATGGAGAAGAGGAACTTGCCGCTCTTGCCCAGAGTTGCATCGATAATCTGGCCGATAGTTTTGCCGTCAAAACGGATGGAGGAGTACAGAGCACCAAAGTCATGTACGCCGCCAAAGAAGATGCTGCCGATTAAAATCCACAGCATTACAGGAACCCAACCGAATACAGCAGCGGTGATAGGACCAACGATAGGACCGGCACCGGCGATGGAGGAGAAGTGATGGCCCATCAATACAGCGGGCTTGGTCGGCATATAGTCGACGTTATCGCACAATCTTTCAGCCGGGGTCTTACGGGTAGGGTCAACACCCCACTTTTTACACAGCCAGGAACCATAGGTTACGTAGGCAACAAAGAAGATAACCATTGAGCCTACAAGCAACAATAAACCACTCATAAATAACATCCTTTCTTTCCCTTTTGCATCATTGCAAAATAAACAATTTAGAAAATAATAACTACTAGTGCACTCTATATCTCGTGTGCAACATAGAAATAGTATAACACATTTACTTCTAATGTCAACGAATTGTCACAGAATTATTTATTAACTTAAAAAAAAGAAAAAGCTGTTAAGATTTGTACAGAATGTGCAAATACTTAACAGCTGTATACGATTTATTTTTTCCTTGGAGAAATAACTTGTCTAGTGTGAAGCGACAAGCATTAAGCTTTGGCAAACTCAAAGAGAGCCTTTTCCTTAGTGCCTGCTTTGTTGCAATAAAGCCTCTGCGCCGGGATGTCTACAATATATAAAGCCAGGTCGGACCAGCCCTTCAGGGTGAAGCAGTAGTCCTTGTGCTGCCTGAGCTTCTGCAGGTCAGCCAAAGCATTTTCCTCAATGCCTTCTTCACAGATAAGCACGAGGGCATAGATGCTGCTCATGTGCTCAGTAGTGGTTTTGAGCGTCGCCATAGCTTCCTTGGTGAACTGCAGATAGGGCGCAGCCGTTTCGGCAGTGAACTGCTTGTCGAAGCGTGCCGCATAAAGATATTCGTTGTGCTGCACACTGTAGGTCTTTAAATTAGGTATGATGAAATAGCCTTCGTCCGCAGCGTTCAGCTCTGCCGCCAGGACGAACGCCGGAGCCTTCGGCAAAGGCTTCTTATCGTAATAGTGAGCAAGACGCTGCTCCAATTGCTGTAAATATTCCTGTCCGTTCATTATTGCTTACTTCCTTTGTTATTCATGATCAATATTATCAGCAACCTGCAGGATACAGGCACAAAAACCCTGCTCAGGCTGATAGCAGTAAATGTTGAGCTGTTGGCCTATCTCCGGACTGTAATCGTGGAGAAGATGTTTTGTTCCGTTGAGAGCCACATCAGCGTAGGTTACCAGCCATTTTTTGTCACCGTTGCGAAAAACCTCATAGAAAGAACGGTTTAGCATTTCTTCTACGGGAACTCCCTCAATGTGTGCCATTTCCTTATTGCAGTAACGGAAAACAAAGTCTACACCATGGCCATTGGCATCAAAAACAAGCTCGATGATGCAATATGCCAGAGGCATGTCATCAAGCAGGGTGCATTTTTCCAGAAAGCTCATGGGTGCTGCCTGCGGCTGTGCGTCCGGCAGAGCATTGATGCCCATTTGCTTGCGCAGCTGGCGGTGGGCGCTGAGGTTGCGTTTGCGTCCCTGAAAGGTTTGCCCGTCAGATATGGTATAGACGCCTTCGCTGCTGATATCTACGATTCGTGCTTTGTTCACAGCAATTCCCTTGTTGATGTTCAGAAAGGCATCCTCCGGGAAGAGCGCTAGAAGTGTATATACGGGAGCGAACAGCTCAAATTCCTCGCCATCCTCCCGATGGATGATGGTTTTGCGGTCACGTCGATAGACATAGAGAATATTATCTGCACAAAGCTCTCTCTTTTTAAGCCACTTGTTCCAGTCAATCATGTTGTTCCTCCGTTTCTAGCATTGGCTGATTTTATTGTTCTAATTATAGCACAGGATGCATGATGAGACAATAAATTATCTTAAAATCAATTTACTATTGAGCTTTAGATGATTTAATTAGATGATCAACGGACTAATCACTCATATGATAAAAAACTTATTAAATTATTGACGTTAAGGCAAGATGGTTTTATAATTAAAGTATAAGGTTAAGTATAACCTTATGCTTAACTATATGTTTTGTTCCAATAAATTAATAGAATATATCTTACTGCGAGCAGGTGGTCATAACCTTTAGTTAATTGCTGTTTTGCAGAGGATGCTCTAAGATTAATTCAGAAGATTATTGCTTTTTTATGCATATCGGATAGGCATTAATAAGGAGGGAAACTAAGATGAAGGTCAACCGTAAGTTCCTGCGTAGCGCAGAAAGGCTCAGCTTGAGCGCTATTGCGAAAGATTCCGCTGCACAGAAAATTGTCAGCGCTGTTACGGCCATTGGCTTTGTAATGCAGCCTGTAGCTGCATTGGCGAGCACGATTACTAGAACCGATGGTGGTCCAAATGTCAGCTTTAATAATGGTGTTGCTGACGTATTTGCCGGCAAAGTAGTCGGAGACGTAGCAATTAACAAGTTTGCTGTGTTCCAGCTGGACGCTAATAATATTGCCAATATGTATTTTGGTGAGAATAAAGACGGCAAGGTTGGTAATCTGGTCAACTTTGTTGATTCACGTATTGATATCAACGGTACAGTCAATGCGATTCAGAACAAAAAGATTGGCGGTAACCTTTTCTTCTTCAGCTCCGACGGTATGGCAGTAGGCAAAACCGGTGTGATTAATGCCGGTGCGCTTTACGTTGCTACGCCGACTAAGACTGCTTTTGATGATTACAAGAAACTTGATACCAATGATAAGTTTAATACCATAATCAAGGATGAAGGCTTTGCCAAGATTCCTATTAATGCCAGCGGCACCATCAGCGTTTTAGGCAAGGTTAATGCTGTTAACGCTGTTAATTTGCGTGCTGCCAAGATTGGCGTGGGCAAAAATGTAAGTGGCGAGGCTTTTGATAGCGTAGCTGCAGGCGCAACGGCAACGGATGCGTCTATTCGTACTGGTGTTGTTGATTTTAAGGATATTGTTAATATTGGTAAAGTTAAATCCGATTTGACAGGCAATGCGCTCAAGGCTACTAAAGATGGCAGCGGCGATATCGTTCTTGCAGCTTCTAATAATTATAATGATAACTATAGCATGCTTGATGACTTCAGCAAGATTGCAGGCGCTAAGGTGGAAGCCGAGCTTAGCGTTGCCAATGGCGCAGAAGTAAAGGCTACAGGCAATGCCAAGCTAAGCGCGCAGGCGTTGAACAATGTTGTAGTTGAAAAATCCGACCAATATAAAGAAAATTATACTCCCTCCACTACTACCAATTCCCATCTTTATGGGCAGATCGTTACTACTAATGCCACAGTCAATGTTGATGGCACTGTTGAAGCAACGCAGGTTGATATTACTGCCGATGCAGTTAACCGTTATGTGAGCGCGGAAAGCAGCGTGCTGAACGCCAGCAACGTTACTTCTAATATCGTGGGCGCACTCACAGCTAACCTTGATGCTTCCTATGCAGTTTTGAACAGCAAGGCTGAGGTCAACGTAGGCCAAAGTGCTGAGATTAACGCCACTGGCAGTGATACTATCAGCGCGGGCAAGGTTGTTAAGCCGGCGCTGAATATCAAGGCGAACAGCAGCGTGGAAGCCGGCGCTGGCGCCAGCACTGCTTTGCTGAAGGTTATGAACGTGGCAGGCACCAACATCATCCCGGCGGCTGCCGTAACCTACAGCCAAACACATAATGAGGCAGCAGTAAATATTGACGGCACCCTTAAATCCACGGGCGGTACGTCCGTTACTGCCTTGGCCGACAGCAAGGTGAACAGTGAAGCCAAGGCCACCACTATGGATGTTTCTGAAAACCCTAATTTGGGTGATGTAGCGTTGAATATCACTACGGGTGACAACAAGAGCAGTGTTACCATTGGCAAGACTGCGCAGATGACTGAGCTGCAAAAGGACGTCAACATTGAAGCGAAGTCTGTAAACAGTGTGATTACCAAGGCAGAGGTAAGCACAGGTGAAAAGGCTGTAGTTGCTACCGCTATCAACGTAACTGATTATGACAGCAAGGCAAATGTCAACATCAATGGCAATGTAAGCAGCAAGGATGGAAGCCTGTCTGTTAATGCGGAAAATGTTTTGACGGATAATACTGTCATTGCCAACAACGCTATGGGTTCTTCGGCATTTATGAAGAAGATTGTTACCAATATCAAAGGCTCTCAGTCCTTAGATTCGCTTATTGGCGAAAACGGCGCTAAGGATCAATTATTGGGCGGTATTAAAAAATGGCTGGCCAACGCCAAGTACACGCCGCAAAAGCTGAAGGATAAGCTTAACGCGCCGTCTACACCTTCTGCACCGACGGAGCCTAAGCCGTGGGATAAGCTGGCTGATTTCATGAGCACCGGCGTCAGCGTGGGCGTTGCAGTGGAAAGCAATACTGCTGATGTAAAAATTGGGCAGGGTGTTGCGCTTGCTGCTAAAAATGATCTTAATATCACTGCTAAAAGCGTTATTGAAGATACCCAGATGCAAATTACCGGCAAGAGCAATAACTATGACAAGGATACTAGTAATAAAGCACTTGTTAATGCGTCCGTGCTTTACGGCAAGCTGGATAATACTGCAACTGTAACTGTAGCCGGTGGCGAGGAAGCACAAGGCTCTGCCCCTGCTACCAACGTTACGCTTACAGGTGGTAAGGTAAATATTGCGGCCAACAGCAGCTTTGAATATAACCGTATCAACCGCATGGTGCAGGAGGTTAAGGATGCCTGCGCCAAGGTTAAGGCTGCCTATAAAGGTGAAAATCATGCTGATATCGAAGCTAAGGCAGATGCCTTGAGTAATGCAGCAGATGCTTTCTTTAATTATGCCAAGGATAACTGCTTCTCTTCTAACGGTGGAGAGCAGGTGGACTTCATGGACCTGTTCGGCGGACAAAAGTATAAAGATTTCACTGCTGCTTGCAGCGCTTTGACCAGTGCACTGGGTGATGAAGCTAAGAATATTGCTGTAGGTCCGATTAATGTAGTGAGCGCAGCTGCAGCCTTTGCTAATCCCAACAGCTATCTTAATTTCTCGGCAGGTAGTGCTAACGGCGGCAAGAGCGGCCCTGGAGAACATGAAAAGCCTGCTACAATTGCGCTGGCAGGCAGTGCAGTAGCAACGGATATCAGCAACAATGCGCGCGTATTAATCGGTAAGAACGCTAACATTAAAGCTGGTAACGAGCTGGCAATGCAGGCTGCATAGAAGCAGTTTGATGTATCGCTGGCAGGTAAGCTTGGCTTAAACGGCGGTGGCGAAAGTGCAGTTGGCGGAACCTTTGCCGTTGGTCTGGCTGATGCCAACAGCCTTGTTGCGGTAGCACAGGGAGCGAAGCTGACTGCAGGCTCTATAGATATAGGTACGGAAAATAAAATTGACCATATCCAGCTGTCGCTTGGCGCAGGCAAAGGCACAACCAGCGGCGTCAGCGGCATGGTGGGATACCTTGAGGGTGCAAGCAACAGCCTTGTTTCCGTAGATGACGAAGCAGTTATCAACGCAGGCACGGGCGCAGTCAACCTCAATGCTAAGAATGATACTAATGTTTATAGCGCAGCCGGTGCTGTGGCTATGGGTGAAACTGCAGGCATTGGTGCGGCAGCAACGATTACCAATTTTGACCGCTATACCTATGCGGCAATTGGTGATAATGGCTATACTGCTCCTCCGCAGGCTACAACTGAGCAGGGCGAAAGCGGCAGCGATAGCGGTGATAAACTGGGCGAGGACGCAAATGCGGACCGCAGCAAGGAAGCAGAAAAGCTGGCGAATACTGCTGCCGAAAAACGTGCAACTCTGCAGCAGCTGGTGCAGAATGCTTCCGGTCTGCGTCAGGGCACAGATGATGGCAAGAATTATACCGAGCAGGCAGATTTCTTCGGCTCCAAGACGGCCGCTGATACTAAAGGCTCTATCAATGCAGGCTCGTTTAAGGTTAATGCTGAAACCGGCGGCAAAATTATCAATGTTGCTGTTGCCGGCGGCGTATCTACCGGCGATGACAGTGGTGAAGCTGGTATTTTTGACAAGCTGGGTAATTTCGTAAGCAACAAGACTAATGCTCTTACAAATAAGCTCCATGCACTTGACCATAAGGTAGCAGGCAAAATTAACGGCCTGATGGACCGTCAGACCGAAGCGCAGAAGGTACTGCCTACTGACCAGACACCTAAAGCTACAACGCCCGGGAAGCAGTCTTCTGTAACTATTGCCGGTGCAGGCAGCGCAGCAATTAATCTGCTGGATGGCGATACCGGTGCACTTGTGGACAATGTTAAGATTAACATTGCCAAGGATGCTACTAACGGTAAAACTATCACTGTAACTGCCAAGGACACTGCTATGATGGTGGCTGCCGGTGGTGCTGCAGGCATCTCCTGGAAGAAGCTGACTAAGGACAATAATGCGAACAGCCATAATGCAGCCTTTGGCGGTACTGTTGCTGTAAATGATATTGATTCGCAGACCTTGGCGGTAATCAGCAACAGCGAAATTGAAAACGCTGCTGCGATTATCAACAATGCGCAAAAATCCGGCTCGCTGGCAGCTGCAGGCCTGGGCCTGGCGCTGGCGAAGAATTCCGGCGGCAATGGCGGCACTAATATTGCTGCTACTGTCAATGCGTCGGTAAATATTGCAGATAATACTGCTTATGCACTGCTGCAGAATAATAAGGTGAACACCGATACTGTCAGCGGTGAAGACAAGCGTGCAACCTCTATTACCAATACAGCTTTTGATAACGATATCCAGATAACCGGCGGCGTGAACACCAGCCTTTCTATTGGTGGCGATAACGCTTTTGTCGGCGGCGCGACTGTGGCCTACGGTTCGCTGAAGAATGACGTGCAGGCGGCCATTTTAGGTGGCACCTATGACAAGATTACTACTGCTGATGTCAAAGCGACTACCAATATGACGCAGGTTGGCGTAGCTGCCAACGTGAGTGTAGCAGGCGGTGCCAAGACCTCCTATGCTTTCTCCGGCAATTCCGCCTACAATAAATTGGATAACTATGCCAATGCAACGGTTGAGGGCGTAACACTGACCGGCGAAAGCCTGAATGTTGCAGCCTATGATACAGCGGAATCTGCCAACACGCAGGCTGAGTATCTCAAAAAACGCGGCCTCGATGCTGATGGCTCTGCCTACCTGGCGCAGGTTAAGGAAGCAGCAGATGAAAGCGGCGACAGCGATAAGCCTACCAATGTTGATATTACCCGCGGCGGCAATGTGATTGTTACAGGCGCGGTAAGCGTAGGCGTTACCACCGGTAAAGACGGCGGCAGCGCAGCTGCATCTGTAACTGTCAGCGATATTGACAATGATTATAATGCTAAGATTAAGGACAGCAATATTACGACTACCGGCAAAGGCAGCGGTGACGCTTTGGTCGGCACGAACGTTAATGCGGCAAGCCATACTGTACTGGCAGGCTTTGCGGCCGGTGTTGCCGGAACTGCAGGCAGCTTCGGCGTAGGCGGCAGTGCTAACTGGCAGTCGCTGAATAACGATATTACGGCAACTGTTGAAAACAGCAAGCTTGTTACGCCCAAAACTGATGTAAAGGCCGAAAGCGGTGCTTTGGCAGTGAATGTTGCAGGACAGATTGGCGTTACTGCCGGTTCCAACTCTAAGGTGGGCGCAGGCTTGGCAGTTGCCTACAATTCCTTGAACAATACTACCGGTGCGTATGTCAAGGGCAGCGACATCAGCGGCGCGAATGATGATGCTAGCAGTATTCTCAATGTAGATGCAGCTAACAAGGGTAACGTGTACAGCGTCGGTGCAGCAGTTACCGCAGGTACAGCCAATGCTTTGAATGGCGTGGTTGTTGTTAACCGCGGTCGTAATGATGTAGAAGCTGTTATTGACAAATATGACGGCAGACGCACGAAGCTCAATAATATGAGCAAGGTGGCAGTGAAGTCCTCGGATGACAGCAACCAGCTGGCAGTAGTGGGCGCTGTAAGTGTCAGCGCAGGCAGCAATGCCAAATTTGCGGCTGGCGGCAGCGTAGCCTACAACGAAATCGGCAATATCACCGGCAGCGCTGGCGAGAAAAAGCAAACCAACAAGGCTGCTATCAATAATGCTGATATTACCACTACTGAAGATGGCAAGATTAGCGTCAATGCCGTAGATGAATCTACGCTGACGACTATTTCCGTAGGTACCTCCATTACTACCGGTAATGTGGCCTTCAGTGGCGCAGGCTCTGCTGCTATGATCAAGAAGGATACCGATACAGAGCTTGTTAATACCAATATCAATAAGGATAAGAATAATGCAGCGACTGTGCAGGCTACTGCTGACAGCAAGGGCAAGATTACTACCGTTGCCGTTGTTGCTGCAGGTGCTAAAGACGCTGCGATTGGTGCAGGTATTGCGGTTAACCAGCTCGATGCTGATACCAATACTACTGTTACCAATGGTGAATACAAGGTTAAGGGCTTCACAGCCGAAGCTAAATCTGACAGCAGCATTCTTTCTGTCGGCGTAGCTGGCGGTGTTGCCAAAACTGCAGGTATTGCCGGTAACATCGGCGTTAACCTGCTGGCGAACGATACCAAGGCTGCGATTGACGGTGCCAAGATTAATGCAGACGGCACACTGGCCGTAATTGCCAAGAGCAAGGATACCCTGCAGAATTTTGCAGGTGCCTTTGGTGTGGCGGCAGGTGGTCAGGCTGGCGTTGGCATGGGCGTAGCCTACAATGAAATCAGCGGTACTACTGAAAGCGTAGTTAAGAATGCAGAGCTGACAGCAGCAGGCAATGATGCAGGCGTGGCTGTCAACGAACGCAATAAGGATAATGATAATGTAGTCAGCGATAAAAAGCGCACCGGCGTTATCATCGCGGCTGATGCGGAGCACAACCTGACGAATGTAGCAGTCAGCGCTGGTGTGGCAGTAAGTGCTGACGTTGGCGTGGGCGTAGCAGGTACGGTTACTGTTAACCGTATTTTGGGCGCAACCAATGCCACGGCAACGGATAGCAGCATTAATGCCGAATTGACCGATCGCAGCAAGGCAGACGTTTATGTAGCAGCAAACGATGCTACCAAGAGCGAAAGCCATGTAGGTTCGCTGGGTGTAGGCGGTGGCGCTGATGGTGGTGCAGGCTTCGGTCTGGCATCTGATACCGGTGTTGTCAGCAGAAATGTAACGGCAATGATTGACGGTGGCAGCAAGAAGAAGCTTGTCAACGGCAAGAGCATTGACGTCGCTGCCTTGAATAAGGCGAAAATGTCCACCAACTCCTACGGTATTGCCGCAGCCGGCGGCGCTTATGGCGCCGGAGCCGGCGCGGGCACCGTTTCGGTTGCTAAGCTGGACGCAGAAACTACTGCTGCAGTTAAGAATATCCAGGGTACGAATAATGGTTTGGCAATTACTGCTGACCACGTTAACGATATTACGTTGCGCAGCGCTGCTGCCGCAGCTTCCGGCGCGCTCGTGAGCGCTGCCGGTGGCGCAGGCATTGGCGTAGTAGACGATGACAGCAAGACTGTTGCTGAGCTGAGCGGCAGCAATGTAAAGGCTGAAACAGGTGATATTACTGTCAACGCTGCCAACAAGACTGACGTGACAACGGCAGTCTTTGGCGTAGCTGCCAGCATGGTTGCAGGTGGCCTGAACGTTGCTGTAAATAATCTGGACAATACTGTTTCCACGCTGGTGAAGGATAACAGCAACCTGCAAGCACAACAAGGCACCTTCGCAGCGAAGGCAGATAACAGAGTGAAGACAAGCTTTGTTAACGGTGCAGATGCTGTTGGCGCTGCAGGAGTTGCCGTTGGCGTAGGCGTGAACACGATTGACACAGGCGTTATCACCGAAATCAGCGGCAGCAAGATTACTGCCGGTGCTATCGACGTAGCAGCAACTGAAAAGCTGGACGTTAAGCAGGTGGTGGAAAACGCTGCTCTCGGCGGACATGGCTACAGTGCGAACGTCAGCGTAACCACGATTGGCGCAGCAGCTGCAGACCAGTATGGCGACAGCGAAACTACGGATAGTGATAAAAAGGCAACCTTTAATACGAAAGATATTCTCGATAAAGCGAATGCTGCAATTGCAGGACAGGGAACTGTTGGCACTGTTACTGATAAAGACGGCAAGAGCAGTTCTAACGCTGCAGGTATGACCTTTGATAAATATACCGACAGCAACGGCCAGAAGCTGAGTGCAGGCCCCGGTACTACTGCCAGCAAGGGTAGCAGCAAGGCTGCTGGCGTGCAGGCGAAGGTAAGCAATTCTACGCTGCAGGCAACAGGCGATACGAAGGTTAATGCTAAGCGTACTGTTGACGCCAAGCTGATATCGGCGCAGGTAGCAGCAGGTATTGCAGGCAATGGCATTGCCGCTTCTGTTGCAGTGCTGGATGTAGAACGCAAGACCGGCGTAACCATCAACAATAACAGCAAGCTTAGCGGCAAGAATGTAACGCTTGGCAGTGCGCAGGACGGCACATCCAAGATTGATGCTTATCAGGTAGCAGCAGGCGCTGCTTTCGCAGGCAGTGCTGCCTACGCGCAGAACAGTCTGCATGGCGCTAATGCTATTACTATTAACAGCAGTACGGTTCAGGCTACAGGCGATGCCAGCTCCAGAGGTACGCTGACAGTTAAGGCAGAGGATACCAGCAGTGCAGCAGTACGTACCATCGGCGCAACTGCGGGCGCTGTGGCTGGCGGTGTGCTGGTAACTAATGCTACAAATAATAGCGATAATACTGTAACTATTGGCGGCAGCAAGTTGATTGCCGGCAAAGAGTACAGTTACGGTAATGGATATTATAATATCGGCAAGGTTGACGTTGCTTCTGTCAAAGCCAACAGCATCACCGCCGAAACCTATGGTGGCATGGTTGGCATTGCTGCGGCGCAGGGCATTGTTGCACTCGCTGCGGATGCAGGCAGCAGCAAGGTTAATGTAACCGGTGCTTCCGGCTTCTTGGGTAACAGCGTAAGCCTGAATGCAACAAATAAGCCTGCAGTACGCGCAGAGGCACAGGCTTATACCGGCGGTCTGCTGGCGGTAGCAGGCGTGGCAGTATCCAAGGCTAAGGCCAGCGGTACGGTAGAAGCAAAAATTGCGGACGGCAGTAGCTTTGCAGCCGATAACGTAGAGATTACGTCAAACGTAACAACTCAGACTGCCAAGGACAAGAACGATAACGAATATGTTGTAGATAATGTAAGCGCCAAGACAATCGGCGCTACTGCCTCCGGACAATACGCTGCAGGCTTCAACACTGCTTATGCAGAAAATGATATGACAGTCAGCGTTGATGTGGGCAAAGAGCAGTATAATGTCAACGCTTTGAAACTCAAGGCTGATAATGCTTCGGTTATTTCGGCAGATACCCTGGGTGTAACAGTGGGCGGTTATATTGCCAGCGGCAGCAACTGGTCTGATACCAAGACGAACCTGACGACCAGCGTAAAGGCAGCGGGCGTTAAAGAGAATGTATACAACAGCCTGGGCGCTGTAAACATCAGCAGCTCCGGCTACAGTGCAGTAAACAATGATGCCAATGGCTATGGCGGCGGTATTGTAGGCTTCAACCCTGTTGCTGCAAGGTCGCAGAATGAGATTATTACCAATACTACTGCTGATGTGAGCGGCAAATGGCAGGGTGTAGGCTCCCTAAAGGTTGCTGCTAACAATGCGGATAAGCTGGATATTCTGGCGGACTCCCTGACGGCGGCCGTTGTCGGTGCCAGCGGCACAGAAATTAAAAACAATGTTGCGCATAAAGCCAACATCAACGTAACAGGCAATATTACAACCAGCGGCAAGCAGTCCTACATTGCAAATAACACGCTGAATCATGATGTTAAGCTGAAGGGCAGCGGTTATGGCGGTGGCAGTATCAACGTCAATGATATGGACAACAAGCTGCAATACACTGCTGGTGTAAATATCAACAATACAACCTTGAGCGGTACAGGCAGCGCTGGCTCGATTAAAGCGCTTGCTTATACCGACGGCAAGATGGACTATACTAATACGCTCAAATCTGCCGGTGTTGTTCCTTCTACTTTCGCATTCAGCAAAAATGTTATTACCTATGATAATAGCATTAAGGTTACTGACAGTAATCTGTCGACGGCTAAAGCAGATCAGGATATCACCCTGGCGGCAACAGATGAAACCACTGCAACCTTTGATACTACTGCTGATACCCAGGGCGGTGCTGTGGGCGCAGCTTCTGCTGCAACAGACAACACTCTGAAGCGCAGCAACAAAATTACCGTTACTAACGGCAAGATACTCAGCACCAATGACGTAAATATTTACGCAGGTGCTAATCTTGACGGCATTACCTCCTCGCTGACCTACAACGTGCTGGCGGATGCTTATAATAAGACGGTAATTCCTCTGGCTACTGTTCCAAAAGCTAAGAACACGATGACACAGGAAAATCAGGTAAGCATCAACGGCGATATCGACAGTGTACGTCACGTCAACTTCAAGGCTGGCAAGGGTATGACCACCGTATCGACCTCCGCCCGCGAATACAACTTCTATAAGGGCACGAGCGGTAGCGGTTCTGTTACCTCCACCGCCTTGGGCGAGGTAACTCCGGGCGAAACAGTTGCCAATTATGTGGATATTGCCAGCGGTAAAAGGGTACGCGCAGGCATCCATAATAATCTGGAGCTTACTATAAGTGGCAGCACTAACGTTATACAGCCGCAATATAAGGATGGTAAGGTTGTTAAAGACGGCAGCATAGACTTCAGCGGCATCAAGGTTGAAACTGGTGCAGGTCAGGATTGGTTCAATACCAAGCAGAATGTTGTTGCAGATGTGGTTGATCTGGAAAATGGTCTTTATGCCCGTTTGCAGGAAATTAATGATCTCTTAGGACAATATGCTTCTGATTCTGGCGAATATAATATTTTGAACAGTGAAAGAGAGCGCATCCTCACCCAGATGGAGGAGAATGGCTTTGTCAAGACCAGAGTAGAAGGTGGCAAAACCTACAAGAGTATTTTCGATAAGATTTCTTTGCCGGCAGTTGATGTTAAGGATATCGTTGTTTCTGGTGGCAACATCAACATCGAAGCCGATAAGCTGCAGGGCAGCGGCAACCTGACGGCGCAGGGTGCCAATAACCTGACGATTAATAACAGCAGTGACCTGTACCTGAAGATTAACGACCTGGCTATTAAGGATAAGGGTGGCGTAATCCGCTACAACGATGCCGAGGTAAAGAGTGTTGCCGGCTTCAATGGTACAATGAATACTGCTGCAGGCACTAACGCTGATCCGAAGATTACTGTCAAGAGCACTGGCACATCTACCAACGGACTGACTAAGCCTGATATAGGTATCTTTGGTACTGTGCAGAACAGCGCCGGTGACGTTTTAATCCAAAACAGCAATTACAATATCAACGTAGACGGCAATGCCAATATCAGCGCGCGTAACATCGAGCTGAAGGCTGACAAGGGTTCGGTAACGCAGAACAGCAAGGGCCTGCTGCTTATCGGCGGCGACCCGGTAACCAAGTACCAGTTCAGCAATGCTATTGCCAAAAAGATTCAAAGCTATGTTTCCCAACAGGCTATTGCTGGCAAGACTACGATTGATTGGCTGAGCAATATCAACAGCTATCAGGATTATAAAAATGCTTTGATAGCGCATAAGGACGAGCTTGGACTTACTGACGCAGAGGTTAATGAGATTAAGAATTACAGCGTTAACAAATCCAGCGGTATCGTTGCAGGCAACAACGTTTATGTCAGCGGCCTGAATGTTAACCTGGATGGCCTGGTACAGAGCGGCTACAAGGAATTCAAGGTTACGCTTGATGAAAAATCCAACAAAAAAATCAGTAACCTGGATAAGGCCTACGCTCTTAATAAGACTGCGCTTACAGATCAGTATGTTATGTCCAACGAGAAGTATTGCGTAAGCACAAAGGCCGGCGCAGTTTATAACTCAAAAACCGGCGCTTATGACTATACTGTTAAGGTTTACTATAACCCCGCAACTAAGGAGCTGCTGACGGAAGCAATTGAGCCTAACGGCGGCAAGATTTATATTAACGGCGCACTGTCGAGCACTGGCAGCGGCAAGCTGCTGGCAATGGACGGTACTGCCAATATTGCAATTGATACTACGAAGGCAGACCGCAATTTGCGGGTGAACAAAATCACTAATAAGGATATCACCGGTCTCATCAGCATTAAGGATACGCAGAAGAATACCTTGACTGAGTACACTACTGATGGGCAGAAGATGTCCGTTAAAACAACCAAGCTTAATAATAAAGGTAACGTGATTTCTGGCAGTACAACGCAGGTTAATGGTGCTACTACTACTTATGCACCGGCTAAAGGCATGACAATCAACTGGACTGGCGGTACCTCCGGCGACAAGAAGATTGTCAAGTGGCAGTATAAGAAGGACTTCGTTTTCTGGGGTCTGATTAAATACGGCACTACCAAGGACTTTGTTGAGAATGAAGAGGTTAAGAATGGTAAGACGGAGGTTTCTTCCACCAGTATCACTGGCGCCGATCCGCTTGGTCAAGGTACTGTTATCAAGGTGAACAATAATGCCAAGGAATATGGTGTAACGACTAAGGAATATAATGATCCTAATGCAACAACTTACACTCCTGTTGTCGAAAACAAGAAATATTCCGGTTTATCAGGCAAAATCTTCGGCTATGGCAATTGCACCTACACCTGGACTGAAACCCAGATGCATTCCACCAGCAGTACCTATACAATTAAGGGCGATAAGCCGATTAACGTTGGCTTCATGACCGGCGGCAACGGTGACATCAGCGTTTCCAGCGCCAAGGATATGTATCTTGCAGGCAACATCAGCAATGCAACTAAGGCTGACGGCAGCGCAATCGGCAAGGTTACCTTAAACAGCATTGGTGGCGCTATCAGCTCTGTTGGCAGTGCACGCGTTGACGCGGATGATCTGACTGCTAAAGCAGCCAAAGGCATCAGCATCAATCACAGTGCGTTGGGCAACATGGCGAAGCTGAATATTGAAGCAACGACTGGTGACGTAAGCGTTAATTCCGACCGCGGCAAGCTGCAATTTGTCGGCGGCAATAAGGGAGCTTTGAACGGCAACCTGGTAATCAACGCAGCAGGTGACATTACTACAGCAGATGGCACTGTTTTGAACGGCAACCGCATTGATTTCACCACTCTTGGTGCAATCAACGCAGCGATTGCTCCCGGTCAGACGCTGACCAGCAGTGATACCATGTCTGCAAGCGTAAATGCCAATGCTTATGGCGATATTACACTGACCAACAGCAATGGTGATATGCGTATCGGTCATATTGCCAGCAAGAATGGTGATGTAAGCCTCACAACCAGCGGCAGCTTTATCGACGTAGTAGGCGACAGCACCTTGTCCGACAGCGAAAGCAAGCTGCAAAAGTGGCAGGAGCTGGGACTGATTAACAGTAATGACAAGGCAGAAGAAAGCGCAACATCTGCAGCGGCAGCCAAGAGTGAGCGTGTGCAGGCACTGGAAAACAGGGCAAAGCAGCTGGCTATGGCAGATAAGAAATATACTGAAGACGCGCAGAATGCAGCTTTGGCAGAATACAAGGCATTGGCAGAAGCTTACAAAACTAATGGCGAAGCAGCCTTCGAAGGCAAAAACTATAGCCAGGACGTTAAGGACTGGGCTAAGATGTACGCTGAGGTTGATAACAGCACTGCCTATGGTTGGAGTAAAAATGAGCTGCTATACGCTATTCAGGACAGCGTGCTGAATGCAAAACCCGGCCAGGTACTGACGGTAGATAATGCCAACGTTCAGGGCAAGAACATCAGCCTGAGCGCAGGCAAGAACATCGGTATCGACGGCGAAGCAACCAACATTGCCTACAAGGATATGGGCAATTTGGATAATCTTAAGCTTTTGGCACAGGCTAAGGCCGGTGACCTTACCTGGAATGATGCTGACAGCAGAATTGAGGTTCGTCAGCAGCGTCAGATTACTGTAAAGCTGGCAGATGGCGGCAAGCTGAATCTGCAGGCCAACACCAGTAAAACTGAAAATACTGGTAATGTTTATCTGGCAGGCGTTAAGGATACGATGCTGGATATTTCCGGTACGATTAACACGACGCAGGATGTTAAGCTGCTCAGCGATAAGGGCGTTCGCATGAATAACGGCAGCATTGTTGCCAATAACCTTATTATCCAGGGCGGCAAGGGCAATGTAGGCAGCAAGGATGCCTTCATCAAGACTAATATCAGCGGTAATTTGGAAGCTAATACCGATACCGGTTACGGTGTATATCTGCATCAGACGGCTGTAGGCAACAAGCCGGCGCAGGTGCTGACAATTCAGAATGCAGCAACAGGTACGCTGGTGCTCAAGGCAGATAATGGTATGCAGATGACTACGGAAGCAGGCAAGAATACCGGTTATCTGAACGCCAACAGCATTAACCTGCAGGCAGCCAACGGCAATATCGGCAAAGCTGATGAAGGTATCCGTATTCTGGAAAATAGCGCTGTGATTAACGCTAAAGCAGATAATGGTTCTGTTTACCTGCAGGGCGCAGGCACGAAGGATGCAGGCCTGGTAGTTGACAGCATTACTGCTAAAGGAAATGCTAAGCTCAATCTGAAGGGCAATGTTAACTTCGATAACGGTGAAACTAGCGGCAGCATCAATGCAGGTGGCGATGTAAATGTTAATGGTAAAAACGTTAACCTGAACGCAGGTACTGTTACCGCAGGCGGCGCAAGCAATATCACTGCAGGTAAAGATGTAAACGTAACAACCGGTAGCATTACATCTAGCGGCGCAGGCAACATCACTGCAGGCGGAGACGTTAACCTGAACGCGGGTACTGTTAAAGCAGGTGGCGCAAGCAATATTAACGCAGGTAAAGATGTGAACGTAACAACTGGTAGCATTACTGCTGGCGGCGCAGGCAACATTACTGCAGACAACAACGTAAACCTTAACAGCAGCACGCTGGTATTTGGCGCTGATAGCGTAATTACTTCTACTAATGCCAATATTTCTCTTGGTAGCAGTGGCATTACGGTTAATGGTGCAAATAACAACCTGAAATTGGATGCTGCTGGTACCGTGATGCAGGATGCAGCAGCTACGGGTATTACTGTAGATAATCTTATTGTTGAATCTGGCAAGATGCAGCAACTGCTCAGCCAGCAGAACAATGTGAAGAATCTGAGCATTAAAGGTAAGGATGCAGGCAGTATACTGGTAGTAGATGGCGTAACCAGGTTTAACGGTACGATGGATAATCTGTTGGTTACTGTTGCTGATTCTAATATCAAGGGTGATGTGCTGATAGAGAACTACCAGGCAAATACCGGCAAGATAACCATTAACTCAGCCATCAATACTTCTAAGTACAATGATGCGCATAACGGTAATATTACTGTTAAGGCAGATGGTGATATTACTACGGCTAGTGGCGCTGATTTGAATGCATCTGATAATATAAGCATTAATTCTAAGAAGGGTTCTGTTGTAACCATCGGTAATGTAACTGCCAAGAATGCAGTAGATATCAATGCAGCGCAAGATATTACGGCAGACGGAAATCTCACCTCTAACAATGGTGACATTACTCTGAATGCAGGCGGCAATATTACAACTAATAGCATAGTGAATGCGCTTAAGAATGTAACTGCAAATGCTAACGGTAATATTGCAACCAAAGGCGACGTTACTGCAGAAACTGGCAAGGCAGTTCTTAACTCTAAGAGTGGCAGCGTAACAATGCAGAACATAGCTGGCAACAGCGAAGTAGATATCGATGCAGCGTATGATATTACAGCAGATGGAAATCTCACCTCTAACAATGGTGACATTACTCTGGATGCAGGCGGTAATATCACGACCAACGGTAAGACCAAGGCTCGCAATAATGTAACTGCTAACGCTAAAGGTGATATCAATGCTAATAATGATGTTACTTCCACCAATGCAAACGTAGAATTGAACACAGGCGGAAGCATTACAACTAATAGCATAGTAAATGCGCTTAAGAATGTAATTGCAAATGCTAACGGTAACATTGCAACTAACGGCGACGTTACTGCACAAAACGGCAAGGCAGTTCTTAACTCTAAGAGTGGCCGCGTAACAATGCAGAACGTAGCTGGCAACAGCGAAGTAGATATCGATGCAGCGCAAGATATTACAGCAGATGGAAATCTCACCTCTAACAATGGTGACATTACCATGGATGCAGGCGGCAGCATTACGACGAATAGCACAGTAGATGCTAATAACAACGTAATTGCGAACGCTAACGGCGATATCAACACCAAAGGCGATGTTACTGCAACAAACGGTAATGCAGTGCTCAACTCTAAAGGTGGCAGCGTAAATACCCAGAACGTAACTGCTGGTCAGGTAGTAGATATCGATGCAGCGAATAATATCACTGCCAACGGTAGCCTCACTTCTACTAATGCTAACGTAGATTTGAACGCAGGCGGAAGCATTACGACCAACGGTCAAGTTACTGCACAGAAGAATGTTGATTACAATGCTAAAGGTAGCATTACTACCGGCGGTATTATCAACAGTACAACTGGCAATATCAACCTGCAGACAGATGCTGCTCAGGGCGATATCATCTTCGGCGGTGACGTAACTGCCGAGCATGGCAACATCAATATCGACGTATTGCAGAACGGTAATGTAACTGATGACGATAACAAATTTACCGCTCTTGGCGACAAGGGTGATATTAACAGCGGTAACTTCGCACTGCACATCAAGGGTGCCGGAGATGTTGATCTGCATGAGATTTACACTACAAACAATGCGTTTATCGACGTTGACAACGGCAATCTCACACTGGCAAAAATTAACGGCGATCTGGTAGCTTTGCGCCTGCATACGGAAGGCAAGCAGATGAAGGTTAGCAAAATTATTGCCGGCACTAAGCTTATTGCACAGAGCAGCGACATCAATATCGATAAGATTCAGCAGCGTCTGGACGCTGACGGCCTTCTGACTATAGTTCCAGATAGCGCAAAGCCCAATAAGCCTATTGACAACCTAAATATTGGTGAGATAATTACTAATAAGGGTGTCCGCTTTGATCATCTGTGGCTGAATAACGGCTCTATTAACGTAAGCGAGGGCATATTCAATATCGATAAGCTGGTAGTCAATAATGTTGCTCATTTCAGCAATAAGCATATGAAGACTGCTGTATGGGGTGCACCGCCGCAACGTGACGATAGCGACAGCATTTATTGGAACAACATTGCAGTGAATAACCCTGCTAACAATTTAGCTGAATGGCAGCAGGAGGGTATAAAACCGTATAAATGGATGTACCTGCACTTCGCAGAACAGCCGAACATTCAGTACAGCAACGGCATACTGCTTTACCTGCGTAATCACTATTATGTTTATAACCAACACTATAGCGCTGTAGACTATATGCTGTATCAGCTCAATGAGAACAAAGCGGAGGAATATGATATTAACTATGCACCTGGCGTAGTACAATACTTCCGCTATGACCTGTATGACCTGGATGAAGACGATAACAAGAGTGAACCCGTAAAAATCACTGTAGAAGCATAGGAGGAAATGCTGATGAACAAAAAGGCAGAGGCTTTTATCAAATATCTGGATAATAACAAGATTACCTGCTTTGCCATTGAACAGATTAGCGAGGATAAGCTGAACACAGTGGTCTTCCGTTCTCCCATTGTTGTTGAAGGCCAGCGTCTGCCGACGCTGGTCATCCTGGACAGCAGTATTTATGGTATGCTTCGCGTGCAGCTGGCAGCAAATGCTGTCAACGAGAGCAACGAAGTGGCTATTCTGAGGGAAATCAACAAGGTGAACCGTCAATATAAGGTGTTCAAATATTATCTTACAGATGACGGTTCACTCTACCTGGACAGCTGCCTGCTCTGCCAAAATGGCAGGCTGGAGGGCGACATGATTTATACCGTGCTGGATGTAATCATCAAGCATCTGGAAAAGGAATATAAAAGAATAATGCAGCTCATCTGGCAGGCCAATTAGCCTGCCGGATGCAGCAAAATTTTGTATATCAAAGGGGTGTTGTCGATGATTACTAATAAAACAAGCTTGCTACTGGTTACGCTTTTGCTGGGATGCAGTGCCGCTGCTTTCGCAGCGCCTACACCTTCGCAGGAAGCAGAATTCAATAAAAGCGGCTTGAATAACGCCGGTGTGGCAGCCAACAGAACTATAGAGTATATGGAGCGCCAGCGTGTTGCCAGACAGATTGCTGAGGACAAGGCTAAGGCTAGCAGCAAGGTAGAGCAGGGGAGCCAAAAGCCTGATGCAGAGCAGCAGGCTGCAGTGACCTTTAAGCTGGAAAAGCTGGAGCTTGATGAATCCACTGTATTGGAGCAGGCAGAGCTGCAGAAGCTGACGGACGAATATATCGGTAAAGAGGTTGGCGTCAAGGATTTGTACGAGCTGGTGAATAAAATCAACAAGCTGTATCTTGATAATGGTTACTTTACCTGTCGTGCAATTTTGCCGGCACAGACGATCAAAAACGGTACGGTAAAAATTGAGCTTATCGAAGGCAAAACGAATGCTGTTGAGGTGCAGGGCAACAAGTATACCAAAAGCAAATACATCAGCAAGCGTATGAGCCTGAAGCAGGGCGAGGTTGCCAACATCAACAAGCTGAATGACGATTTACTGCGCTTTAACGCTGCCAATGACGTGCAGCTGCGCATTTCTCTGCAGGCTGGCAGCGAGCCGGGAACTACGGATTACGTCATCAGCGCTTATGAACCGCAAAACATTACCTGGACTGTTTACAGTGACAACGCAGGCAGTGATACGAGCGGCGAATACCGTGGCGGCCTGTTCTTTACGGACAGAAGCCTGACAGGTGTGCGTGACGCGCTGACGCTGAACACGATGCTGAGCGATGGCACCAAATCCTTCGGCCTTGGCTACAGCAGGCCCTTAGGACATAGCGGTACTAAGCTGAACATACAGTATAGCACTAACAGTGTTCACATTACTGACGGAATACTGGAGCCTTTGAATGTACGTGGTCATGCTTACGCGATGAACGTTGGTCTGAGCCAACTGTTGGTAGCGACGGAAAAGATCCGTACTGAGGCAACACTTGATTACGGTCAGCAAAATTCTAAGACTGATTTCAGCGGCCAACATTGGCTAGATGATATTATTAAAGGCGTTACGGCAGGATATTCCGTAACTAATTACGGCGCAAGCTCTGTTATTTACCAAAAGCACAGCTTTAACGCTGGTACGCATACCGATATTGCCGATAATGACAAGGATTTTTCCCTGTACCAGCTTAACGGCCTGTACCAGAAAATGTATCAGCATGGGCAGCTTTTAAGCCTGCGCCTGGACGCACAGCGTGGCTTCAACAATTATCTGCCTTCCGCCCGCCAGTTCTACATTGGCGGCATGTATAGCGTACGCGGCTACAAAGAAAGCCTGCTTGGCGGCGACAGTGGCTACAGTATGGGCCTGGAATATTCCGTACCTGTAACTAAGGACAAAAAGACCAGTGCCTTCGCCTTTATGGATCATGGACAGGTCTTTGGCGACAGTGCCTTTGACAGCCATGTACTGACAAGCTGTGGCCTGGGCGTGCGCAGCAACATCACCAAGCACATCGGTGCTGTGGTAACATTGGGCGTGCCTTTGATTAAGGAAATCAATAATACTGATGTAGATTCAACTCGCATCCATTTCATGGTAAGCGGTCAATTCTAAAAAAATCTTGTGTAATAATAGGACTAGGGAAACCCGGTCCTATTATTTTTTTCCTGTATATATGTAGGAAAAAGAAGCTTTGCCTGTAGCTGATATCCTATTATATGAAAAAAATTTCGATAACTGATGACAATTACCACAATTCAAGCTATAATAAGTATATAAACAAAAAATTATTTTATGAGGTGACATACAATGCAATTTCCGATAGTTTTAGGTGTTTCTGCACGTCACGCACATCTGTGCCGTGAGCATATGGATATTTTATTTGGTGAAGGCAGCGAGCTGCACGTTAAAAAGCCGATTGGCCAGCCTGGTCAGTTTGCTTCCGAAGAACAGATTACCATGGTAACTCCCAAGGATTCCATGAAGCTGCGCATCATCGGTCCTCTGCGTCCGGAAACTCAGATTGAGCTTTCTCTTACTGACGCACGCAAGGTTGGCCTTGATGCTCCTATCCGCAACAGCGGCGACATCGCAGGCAGCGCAGGCGCTAAGCTCATCGGTCCGAAGGGCGAGCTGGAGCTTAAAGAAGGTATCATCATCGCTGCACGTCACGTGCATCTGTACCCCGAAACTGCTGAGAAATATGGCCTGAAGGATGGCGATATCGTTGATATCCAGACAGAGGGCGAGCGTTCTGTAACACTGCATAATGTTCTGGTACGTGCGGGCGTAAAGCATGCTGACGAGGTTCATATCGACACTGACGAAGCTAATGCCTGCAACCTGGGCAGCGGCGTGATGGTTAACATCGTCTACAATAAATAATTCCACCGTTTTTCCAACAAAAGGATGGTGAGTATATGAAAAAAATTACAGCCTTGGCAGCAGCGCTTGTTTTGTGTGCTGCTCATGCTTCGGCTTACGAAAACAGCTATGCAGGCTACAGTGTTAAGGACGGACAGCCTTACTATAAGCTGGAAGCGAAGAAGGTTTATGCGTATACCAATATCAGCAGCAAAAAGGCTTATCAGAACGAAGAGGATTTAAAAAATACCGCAGTTAATATTGTTAACTATTACACAGCAGAGGATATGGAGCAGATTTTAGGCGAAAAATTCTCTACTGCTTATTTTGATGCGGAATATGAGAAGCTGGCACTTTTGGAGCGCTCACAGCTTAATCCGAAAACCGTGCCTGCGCCGTTACTGGAGCTTGAAAAATATGCAGAGCACGACAGCAATGGTAATGTAACTATCCAAAGCAAGGTGCTCAAGGAGAAGCTGGACCAGCTTACTCCTGTAATCAAGGTAGGCAAGATTGCCGGTAAAAAGGCAATTACCATTTCTTATATCTATAAGCAATCTGATGTACTGTTTAAAATTGATACCAGCATGGTTTCTGCCAATGACAGACTTTATCTGCTGTCGACGGTGAACAGTGATCAGGATGTATACGCTCCGAAGAAGGACGAAAAAGCTGCTGACGCTGATACAGATGTTGATATCGATGATATTGAAGATATCGATACTGACGAAGCAGGCAGCGAGGATGAAGCAGCCAAAACAAAGCCTCAGGACGTAGCTTCTATAAAGGAAGCAGTAGAAAAGGCTATGCAGGTAGAAAATGTTGCTTTGCGCGACATTCCTGCAGAAACAATGCAGCGCTTTGATAAAGCACACACTGATCTGCTGAAGGGCTTTAAGGCTTTTGCTCCGACAAGCACGCCGAAGGATATCAGCTTTACTGATACTGCAGTCGGCAAAAGTGTGCAGCTGCCGGATGACTGGTTCTACGGCCAGCTGAACCTGCGATATAAGAATAAAGGCACCTTTTATCTGACTATGGCTTCTTCTATGAAGCAAATGCAGGAGGTTGCCGCAAATACTGATTATGACAATATCTATTCTGTATTTGCTATTCCGGCGTCTGATCCTGAATACCAGCAAAAATTCATGGATCTTTACACCAGCGGCATGCGCAATGTTCTGGAGCATTGGAATCATCTGCTTGTTACCGTCAGCGTAGATAATATTAATGACGCTGATGCTAAAGAGCTTTTAGCAACGCCTGTTGCCAACAGACTTGCTGTGGAAAGCATTATTAATGATGGTCTGCAGCGCATGAAGGGTTTCAGCAACGAATACTTTGCTTTGAAGGATTATAAGACAAATTTTGACTTCACCCAGGAAAAAGCTCTTATCGGCATCAATGCTGATACCGATTTGCTGAAGGATTTTGCTTATAACAACAAAATTTTACTGAGCTGCAACCAAAAAGCTGCTACAGCGATGCTTTTTATCAAAAAAACTGACACTGAGACAGAAAAAAGCCTTGAACAGCAGCTAAACGAATGGCACTTTTAATTGCACAGGTGCAATGAGTTGCAGTGCATGAAAATATCACGTCTGAGAAAAGGAAAATTTAACATAATATACATTATCGGACGTAAAATATTATTTTGCAGTCTTTGCGGTAAAAAGGCAGCATTATAGACATGTTTATTTCCCAACTGAGGAAAATGCTGAAAAACGCGTCAGATTATGAGAATTCTTCGCTTTTTGCTCCTCCCCCGGAGGTTTTGAGAAGTTTTTAGCATTTTTTATGTTAAATTAGCCACCGTGCGCACTGCTGTTTGACGAAATTACTTTTATCTGTTATAATTTGTATAAGGTTAACTATAAACACATGATTGGAGGGTCTAAAATGGGAAGAAGAAAAGCACTCCCGCCGGACTTTGATGGCAACTATACCGAAGATATGTTGTCTGAACGCCAACGTAACATTTTGAAATTCGTCCGTACTTTTATTAATCATAAGGGCTATCCGCCTGCTGTACGCGAAATCGGTGCAGCAGTAGGTTTATCCTCCAGTGCCAGCGTGCATAATCATCTGAAGAAGCTGCAGGAGTATGGCTTCATTCAGCGTGATGCTGCTAAGCCTCGTGCTCTGGAGCTGATGAGCGAAAGCGATGCCTGGAGAAACAAGCTCCTTGTTCCGGTACCGCTGGTTGGCAAGGTTACTGCAGGTGTTCCTATTCTTGCTGTCGAGAACATCGAAGAGACCTATCCTATTCCTCGTGACCTGATTGGCTGCGACGATGATGTTTTCATGCTTTCCGTATGCGGTGACAGCATGATTAACGCAGGTATTCTGGATCATGACTACATTATTGCACGTAAGCAGAATTTTGCTAATAACGGCGATATTGTTGTTGCCCTGATTGACGGCGAGGAAACTACCGTTAAGCGTTACTTCCGCGAGCTGCGCAGTGTGCGCCTGCAGCCGGAAAACGATAAGTACGAGCCTATTGTAGGTTCTGACAACATTAAGGTGCTTGGTAAGGTTATTTCTGTATTCCGTATGCTCTAATAACTTGACTGTGAAATGCATGTAAAATGATGTCACTTTAGCGTCAAATACAAAAAACAGCTCTTTACAGAGCTGTTTTTTTGTTATATATTATAGTTATGAATGTGTGTAAACGATTTTTACAAGGAGATGACGCATATGTTACATCCATCTACTGATATTATCATGAACGCCCAGCAATTCTTTGCTGCGGACCAGAGCGAAGCTAATCTGGTGAAGCTGCTACATGCAGTCAGCGTAATGCTGCAGGAAGGTGCAGAGGTGCTCATTCCTACTGCTGCAGATGCGCCGGAGGGCCAGCTGCTGCTGCAGACGCAGACTACGGATAGCGGCTTTGGATATATTACTGCTTTAAGAAGGAACAGCATTAAC